>JADMIO011761689.1_pt1 | contig 95171 bp, 98 predicted proteins | sample 8958161 | NCBI WGS metagenome assembly JADMIO01 (sample SAMN16585339, study PRJNA669376) | soil metagenome | isolation source: Crop rotation soil | place: USA: Cullars Rotation, Alabama | collected 2011
CGCGACAACTTGTCCACGTGGAATTCTAAGCTTAGGATCCCAATGTGCTGGAAAGAGATAAATCAAAGCTTTCACAAGATATTGATACAACTGTCTATCGTCGAAAAGTTTGGGATAAGGAATATGCTGGTAGAAACAACTTGCCTTCAACTAAAGCTACTGCAGATCATCCATCAAGAGCTTTTCGAATTGCTTTGGAAGAAATTCCGGAAATCAAAAGAGGAAAACTTTTAGATTTAGGAGCTGGAAATTTCAGAAATAGTATTTGGGCAGTGAAAGAGGCAGGCTTTGAAAATGCAGTTGGGGTAGAATTTTCTGATTCAGGTGTAAGATTAGGGAATAAGGCAATTACTGCAAATAGTTTAGAAGCTAAAATAAAAGTTTTACATCAAAGTGTTGGTGAGAAAATTGATTATCTAGATGAAAGTTTTGATGTAGCAATTGACATGATGGTTATGCATAGTCTTAATTTGGACGATCGTAAAGCAATGGCTAATGAACTTCAAAGACTTTTGAAACCTGATGGTTATTTCGTTTTTTATACTATTGCTGGTTTGATGGAATTTGAAAATGAGAAAACCGCATTTGGAAACTTAGTTGAGAGAAATCCTGGGCCAGAAGCTGGGAGCTATAGATTTCAAGTTGATAATGACTGGATTACGGAAAAAGGTTTTACTAAAGAAGAAATTGAAAGCTTATTTCCTGAATTTGAGTTGCTAACTCTAGAACCAAGAGTAGAATTTACTCCTGCGTTTGGCGATGTGTTTAAACGAGTTTATTATTATGGAGTGATGCGGAAATAATTTAACTGAACCAAAAGCTAAAAGTTTTATATATACTAACAGTTCTATCAGCTCTTTTAATTACAGAATATTCATCACTTAATTGTTCTCTTCGGCCTTCACTACACCTTTTAGGCGTAGCATTTCGAATCTCTTTCATTGCTTTATCAATTAAATCAATTGGATATTCAGTAGCATCCTTTACTCCTTGCCAATCAAAATTAAAGTGAATTGAAACTTAAACACCTTCTGTAAACCCTTCATCAAACTCTATTGGGGCAATATCAAAAGCATCAGCATCTTTAATATGTTCTCCTGTTCTTGGATAACGATCACGGTTTAATCTTCTTAAGTAAGTATCTGGTCCTTCTAGAAAGCCAAGAGGCAAGATTGCTGCACAATTTAAACCTTGATCTCTATAAGTGGGTAAGATTTCAGAATTTACTTTAGTAGTAAATTTTTCAGCAGCTAAGATATAATTAGAATTTTCGATAACATCTAAATGGGTTTGGGAATTTAAATCAGGCATAGTAATATTTAAAAATCTGTTGGATTCTAGCATTCTAGTGCAATGTAGTACAATGACCGTCAAATTTCTGCTAACATAATTTATAAATATTTCTTTTATGAATTTCTTATGTACGCTAAAAAAACAAAAATAGTTTGCACAATTGGTCCTGCTAGTTGGGATCCTGAGGTTATGAAAAAGATGATTGAAGCTGGCATGAACTGTGCAAGAGTAAATGGCGCATTTGCTGATGAGGCTGAATTAGACAAAGTTACAAAGCTTGTGCGTGATGTTTCAAACGAAGTCAGTTTAATGATGGACATTAAAGGTCCAGAAGTTAGAATGAACAAATTTCCTGAAGTAAAAAAAATCAAACCCGGCGAAAAATTAATTATTGGAAACTCAGACAAATCTGAAATTTACCCAGCAAACTACAAAGATCTTTATAAATATGTAAAGCCAGAACAAAGAATTGTTGTTGGTGATGGCGATGTTGAATTTAAAGTTCTTTCAATTGAAGGCGAAGATTTGCATTGTGAAGTTGTGTTTGGTGAATCTCTAAAACCTGGAAAGGCTTTGAATTTCCCAGGAGTAATGTTCACAACAAAAACACTAACAGACAAAGATATTGTTAATCTTAAGCACTCCATTAAATTAGGTTGGGATTTTGTTTCAGCTTCATTTATTCAAAATGCAGAGTCTGCAAAAGAAGTAAAAAAATATTTAGAAGGCTCACATATGAAGCTTATTGCAAAGATTGAAGACCAAACAGGTATTGATAATATTGATGAAATTCTACCTGAAGTTGAAGGCATTATGATTGCCCGAGGTGGACTTGGAGTCGAACTAGGCTTAGAAAAAGTGCCAGTTGTTCAAAATATGCTTATTGAAAAATGTAATGCAGCAGGAAAAATTGCTATTACAGCCACTCAAATGCTTGAATCAATGAGCTATAACCCAAGACCAACAAGAGCTGAAGTTAATGACGTGGCAAACGCAATAATGCTAGGTTCAGATTGCGTAATGCTTTCTGGCGAAACATCAGCAGGAGAATATCCAGTTGAAGCAGTAAAAGAACTAACAACAATTGCACTTGAAATAGAAAAACAAATTGAAGCAAAAATAATTAAACATAAATCTGGCTACCCTCAAGCAACAGATGCCCTAACAAAAGCTGCTGCAGAAATGTGCATAAACATGGGCCAAGGAATAGATACAGTTGTAATCGCTTCAAGAACAGGTCTGACAGCAAGATTGTTAGGCAGACATAGAATTAAACAACCAATTTATACTTTTGTAGCAAAAGACTACTACATGCGCCGAGCTATGTTAGGCAAAGGCATTAATCGAGCATTTGTTTATGACAAAATATTTTTAGATCGAGACAAAGCAGTCAGAGAACTTGTTAATGAAGCACTTTCCCAAAAAATAATTCATGGCAACTCAAAAGTTTTGTTTATTGGTAAAACACCGGCTGAAATCGGAGAATATTTCCCAAATATTTTCGAAGTTGTAAATGTCAGGGACTTCTTGAAATAACCCCTCCCACCCTAAAGGGCTTCCTCCCCTTAGACTAAGGGGAGGTGAGCGGAGCTCGGAGGGGTTATTTCTCGCTCAATTTCCATTAACCGATTATACTTTGCAACTCTTTCGCCTCTTGTTGGACCAACTTTGATAAAATCAGAACCAACTGCTACGGCCAAATCAACCATTGATGTGTCATTTGTTTCACCTCCACCTCGGTGAGAAGTGATTGTAGTTAAACCATTTCTCTTTGCAAGCATGCAGCAATCAACGGTTTCAGTTAAACTTCCAATTTGGTTTAGTTTGATTAAAATTGAATTTATAGATTTTGTATCAATTGCCTTTTGCAGTCTTTCCATGTTTGTGACAGTCAAATCATCCCCAACCAATTGAATATTATATTTTTTCCAAATCTCTAAAGCTTTTGGCCAGTTTTCCCAATCATCTTCATTTAGTGGATCCTCAAAAGTCACAATTGGATATTTTTTAAACCATTCTTCATAATATGCCAGAACTTCTTCAGAACTCAAAACTTTGCCATCAAGTTTTAAATTATATTTTCCATCCACGAAATATTCGCTTGCAGCTGCATCAACAGAAATGCCTAATTCAGTTCCAGGTGTAAAACCTGACTCCTTAATTGCATTAGTAATATATTCAAATGGAGCTTCGTTTGATTTAATGCCATTTGGAGCAAAAGCACCTTCATTACCAACATTTGTTGAAAGATTTTCAGCTTTCAAAATCTTTTTTAAAGTGTGATAAGTTTCCATTACATTTTCAACATTTTGAACAATGCTAGCTTTTGCAATACCAGTAATACAAAATTCTTGCAAATCTGTTGTGTCGTCAGCGTGTTTGCCGCCTTCAATTGCAACAACCATTGGATGTGGTAATTTTTTTAAATCAGTATCTAAATTATAAGTTTGAATAATATATTTATATAAAGGTATTTTTTTCTCATTTGCTACTGCATGAGCAATCGCAAGAGATACAGCCAAAATTGCATTGCCCCCAAGTTTAGCTTTATTAGGCGTTCCATCAAGCTCAATCATCTTCTGATCAATTGCTCTTTGATCTTCTGGATTCATGTCTATAATTCCTGGAGTAATAATATCTTTAATATTTGTAATTGCATGTTGCATGCCTTGGCCTGCAAATTTTTCTGGATCATTATCAGTTAAAACTGTTGCCTCATGAGAACCTGCAGATGCTCCGTAAGGTACAGAAGCAACTCCAATAGTTCCCGTGTCTAAAGTTACTTTTGTTTCAATTGTTGGATAGCCTCCAGATGCTAAGATTTCGTAGGCGTCAATACTAGTAATTTTCATAGGAAAATATTAATTTGTAATATAATTAGTATACGCTAGTTAGTTAGAAGTGGATAGTAGGATAGCCAATAGACTATTTTATAGTAACTATTAATTATTACTAAATTTGAATTCCAAGTAACAAGATAATAGTCTATCTTACTATCACCTATCCTACTAAACAAAACCTTCCACTAACACTCTGTCTTACACTTACCTAAATTCTAAATCTAAATTCTCTATCTCAATTCTTAGAATTCAGATAAAGATTAAGAATTAAGGAGCAATTCTTGCTAACTCCACCCTTCTCTATTACAATAAGTTTGATATTAATATTGTCCATGATTAAACACTTTTTCATTCCAACCGATAAAAATAAATATACCCCCCATTTGCTAAGTAAAAGTGCACTTTTAGTTTATATTTTAATGATTTTTAGTTTTAATTTTTTAATAACTAGCGTTGGTTTTGTAAAAGTTAATGCTTCTTTTGCTGTGCAAGATTTATTAATAGCACACAATAATCAAAGAGCTTTGAGTGGACTACCAGCATTAAAACTAAATAGTACGTTAAGTGCTTCTGCAACTAGCAAAGCTAATGCTATGATGGCTTCAAACTGCTGGTCGCATTATTGTCCAAATGGTAAAGATTGGCGAGATTTTTTTGTAGAATCTGGTTATGAATATATTCATGCTGGAGAGAATTTAGCAGAAGGATTTGAAACTGTTGATTCTGTGGTTTCTGCTTGGATGAACAGCCAAAGCCATAGAGATAATATTTTAAATGGTAGTTTTAGTGAAGTTGGATTTGGTTTTGCTTTTGGAGATTTTCAAGGAAGTTCAGATAACACAATTATTGTTGTGCATTTCGGAACTGAAATTAAACAGACTCAAGAATTCATTCCAGTTTCAGATCAGCCTATACAAACAGTTGAACAGCCCGAGATAAGCATAACAAGCCCGCAAACAGGAACTTATACAGCAGACAGGCAATTTGAAATCACAGGAAATATAAATCCAGACAATTCTACTGTAGCAATAATAACTGATAATGAAGAATCAGGTCGAGTTCAAGCCAGTGGAGATCATTATGCCTACAGACCTGTTAGAGCTTTAGACAATGGCAGACACCTTGTTAAATCTCGACTATTGCAAGATTCAAGTGTTTTAGCAGAGTCTGACACAATTGAAGTGATAGTTGATAATGTTGCACCGGAAGTTTTGCAAGAAGACTTGAGAGCCTATAACAATGACAGCGAAATAGAAATTATAATCTCTATGGATGAGGAAGTTGTGGAATTCGATACAGACAATGAGTTTACAGACATTACTGATATTGATAAAAAACATTTTACAATAAAAATTTCCGAAGCAAATTTGGAAAAAAGCGAAGATCTTAGTTTTGATTTTGTAGACAGAGCTGGAAATTTTACAAATTTTACATTCTCAAAAGATCGAATTTTTGATTTAATTGAGGCTTCCAAAGATCTAGAAGTTTTAGATTTGAATTCAAGCGCAGTAGATGATCGTTTGATTGCCAAACTTTTTGATAGTATTTTTGACAGAAACGTCAAAGCATCTTTTGCAATTCTTTTTGTTACATATCTAATAGTCCTGTTGGTTATAGATTTCTTGTTTTTAAACAAGATTGATATGTTGCATATTGAAAGAAGTAAAACACATATTCATCTTTCTAGCTTTATAATTTTGTTGCTAATCCTATTGTTAGGCGGAGTAACTGGAAATATTTTACAAGGCATTAGTTCTTAAACTATGTTTGCACACGTTCTTGATTTAAAAAAACGACCTTTCATTTATGCACTATTTTTAAGTGTGGGATTTTTGTTTTTATTAACTTTTCTAGAAAGCTTGCCTTCAATTTATTTTTTTGGAGCTTCTGCTCTACTATATTTGTTGTTAGTGCTTGAACTATACTTAGCTGCAAATCATTATCATGTGCTTCATAAAAAAAATGCCAAAACTATTTATGAACTAGAACATCATAAGTCTGTCCAGTACCTGCATCACTTAGTGTTCCCGAGTGCTTTATATTTTTCTTTAGTATTTTTTGTTTATTTTAATAATCAGCCATCAATGTATCTTTTGATGATTATTTCTTGTTTCGCTTTGTTTTATATTTTATTTGAAAATATTTATGCATTTTATAGGCATGAATTTAGTCTTACAAAATCCACAAATTATATTTATGATTTAGTTAGTTCAATTTTAGCTTTTCTTGCAGTAAATTCTGTCTTGAATTGGTATCTGCATGAAAATTTAGATGTTAAAGCTATTTCAGTATTAGCCGGACTTATAATTTTGTTATTAGGGTTATTTTCAGTTGCCAGACATGCATTTATTAAGTCTTTTTTAATAGCAATAGTTGTAATATTTATAACTGATTCAATACTAATCTATGCCTTGCTTAAGCATAGTTCAATGAATGTAATGTCCATTGCTGCTTTAAGTTCTGGGATTTTGATCATGTTTAATAGCTTTTTGACACACTATCTTGAGAAGAGTTTAAAGAAAGATGTTGTTTATGAATATTTTTTGATTGGACTGTTAATACTTTCGCTGCTATATTTGTACGGAGTATAGTATTTTAACGTAGGAAAAGTCATGCTATAATTTCAAGTTCTTAATTACACATATGGGTCGGTAGCTCAGCGGTAGAGCAGTCCCGACAAGGTCGGGATTGGGCGTAGGTTCAAATGATGTAAAATAATATAGAATGGGTCGGTAGCTCAGCGGTAGAGCAGTCGCCTTTTAAGCGATTGGTCGTGGGTTCAAATCCCACCCGACTCACATTCCGAAATTGATCCCCTCTCCAGGAATGGAGAGGGTCAGACAGCGTTAGCTGGCTGGGGTGAGGTCGACACTAAAGTTTTTTGATAAATAGTCTCCAAAACATCCGTAGTTCTAGTTTTAACTTCATATTCAGTAAATCTCAAGATCTTAATTCCTATCTTCTCAATATCAATTTCTCTTTTTCTGTCATATTCATATTTCTTATCATCATGTGATGAGCCATCAATTTCAATTGCTAATCTAAGTTCGGGAGCATAAAAGTCTAATATGTAACTTAGTACGGAATATTGTCTTCGGAATTTAATATTATTTATTTGTCTATTTTTAATACAATGCCAAAGAATATTTTCACTTAGTGTAGAATCTTTCCTAAGTTTTCTAGCAAAGTGCATTAGCTGTGAATTATATGGAGATTTAGTCATAGATTTTACCTCACCCGTCCCGATAAATCGGGACACCCTCTCCATAATGGAGAGGGGAATGTGCTGCAATAATTAAATTATTAAGAGGACATTATATTGAATAACTCGAGTTATTGCATTGTATTGTAATACAAATTTAATATTTCAGCTTTTTAATCTTATATGATATTCTTTATACCTATACTCATAAACATTTCATGAAAAAACTTGGCGTCTTTATTTTAGTAATTGTTGGCCTCATTGCCTTTGGCTATAGCCAACTTGGCCAGTTAGACATCCAGATTTTTGATGATGCACCAGAAGCTCAGACAGTAAATGAAGAGACTTTAGAAGAATTTGAACTTGAATATTATTCTGATAGCAATGAAGGTTTGCTATTTGCTTTGATTCCTGAAAATCACAGCATGGATGTGTTTAATAACGTTAACTTAACTCCCCTTGAAGATTTTAGTCTTGAAAATTCGCTAATTCTTGCAATGAACGCAGGTTATTTTCTGGAAAATAAGGGTCATGCAGGGTTATTAAATATAAAAGGCAATATTCTTGGAACTCTAGCACCAAATGATAAACAACTTTCACATGTTGTAGAACTTTCTACTAATCAGATTGTTTTCAGTCCAGCAAGTTCTTTTGATACAACTGGATTAAATTCAAGTGCTACCTATTTTCAAACAGGACCGTTAATCCTGGATGAAAATGAAATTCAAAATGATTTTATTGATACTTCATTAAATGGCAATGGAAAATATTTAAGATCTATTTTAGGTTACACTTCTGATGGTCAAAGATTTTTCGTAATAACAACGAAGCGCTATGCCTTAAAAGATTTAGCTGAGAAATTAATGGATTTAGATGTTTTTGGTGATGTTAAAATTAGTGCAGTTAATTTGGATGGTGGATCTTCAGTAGGAATATTTTCTGGTGAGAATGCAAGATTTCAATATGGAGAAGCAAAAAGGCTACCATTTGTTATTGGAGTTAAATGAAAACATGATGACGTATTATTTTAGGCAGGCAAAAGGCATGCCTTTTGCGTACATAGTTATATGTTTACACGTTTTCATTTATCCAGCTCTGTTAGTCTTCCAACTCCTAAATCCTCAGAAAATTTATCAATCTCCCTCATAATTATTTTTACTCTATTTCCCCAGCCAATGCATTCATCTTGGGGTCCGCAGAAAACTTTTTCCATTAAGCTGGGGTCCCGCATATAATTTGCACCGTACTGTGTAACCAATACCCTTGTTACAACATCAACGCTTTCCTCAAAGCTTGAAAATCGCATTCTGTAGCCTCCTCCTCCTCCCCAACCCCAGCAGTTAAACATCTCCGCCGAATTATAATATTTACATAAGTCTGTTTCATGTTTGGCAATTGCAACAACAGAAATACAGTCTTTAGGTGCTCCATATTTGTCACAGGCATCAACAAAGACTTGACCTTTCCCTACTAGTGGAGAATTTTTAGCTTTAAAATATTCATTTAAAACAAAAGCTCTTTTGTCTGTAGTCTTAAATTCAACTGATAAATTTTCTTTTGGATCTGTGAAAAAAGTAGTAAAAGATTTAGCTTCTGTGGAATTTGAAGGCAATTCTGATGTTATGTCACTATAATTTTTTGCATATGCCTCTGCTCTAAAACGATCCACTTGTTTATCTACTTTTAGAAAGGTTGTTTGCGCACCAATTGTTAAAAATGCAATAAATATTAACTGAAGAATCAGTTTTTTCTTATTAGCTCTTAAAAAACGTTTAATAGCAACTTTTGAGGGTAAAAACATGAGTCTAGCACTTTGCTTGCCCTTTTTTTTAAAAATAACGTTGTAACGTCTTTTCTTTATTCTACCTAATTTGATTTCTGACATAATTGCATGCTTTTTAAGTGCATCAATATTATGGACCATATTATAACAGAAGGCAATAATTATTGATAAGCAGGTTAAAGGCATGCCTTTAACGTACCCGCATAACATTCATGCTATTAAGGAACCAATTGCCATCTTTAACCCAAATGTAATTTTATGATAGAATGTGTCTTGAACCCAAAAAAACATGAACCATAAACACATTCAATTCGGCAGAACAATTCATAGGCAGAAGAAATCACGAATTCTCCCTAAAGATTTCTTGTTTAAGTCTTTAGACATTTTTGGCATTTTAAAGAAAAGGTTTGTCAACAGAATGTTTTGGGGCAGAAGCAACTACTACAGGAACGTTTCTCACATTTTTATGGTTAGTTTAACTTTAATAATTGTTATTAGCGGGGCAATTTATAAAATTAGTTCTACTTCTGCCAATGCTAATGTTACATTTAGCACATCTACAGATGGTTTAGACGATCTTCTTGAGCAAGGTGGTTCTATTGAAACAGTATTGGTCACAAATCCAGAAGCAGGCGGTCTAGAGACTTTAAAGCACACTGTGAAGCCTGGTGAAACCCTTGACTCAATTGCATCGGATTATAATGTTACAAAAGACACAATTCGTTGGGCAAGCAAAGATGTGGTAAGCCCTTTCACAGACAAAATCGAAGCAGGTTGGATTTTAACAATTCCTTCGATAAATGGTGTTTTGTATACAGTTAGAGCGGGCCAGACTCTTGATCAAGTTATTTCCGAAGCCAGCATTGATAATGATGAAGCAAACAGGTTTAATATTGTTCAATTTAATAATTTAGAAGAGCCGTACACTTTAGCTTCTGGTCAAAAACTTTTTATTCCTGATGGTAATTTGCGAGACACAAGATCTGGCGAGCAGTATGACATTCCAAAAGGTGTCTTTATTGACCCATTGTCAGATGGATCATGTGCAGGTTATTCATATTCAAGAGGTTATTCTTCATATCATAATGGTGTAGATTTAGCTAAATGGCCAGGCTGCACAATTGTTGCAGTTGCAAATGGTTATGTAACTTTTGCAGGTTGGCGGTCTCAAGGTGAAGGTTATAATGTTGAAATTGATCATGGTGGAGGCATTGTTACAAAATATTTTCATGGTAATGGTGAATTCTGGGTAAAAGCTGGAGACAGAGTTAGCCAAGGACAAGCAATTATGCAAATGGGTACTACTGGTAATAGCACTGGTGTTCATTTACATTTTTCTTTATGGAAGAATGGAGTTTCAATTGACCCAGAAGGTTATGTACCGTACAACTATTAAGTTAAGAATTTAGATTGGAGAGTGAAGAATGAAGGCATAGTAACAAAATAACTACTTAAACAATACGCATAATGATTATTTCCTCTCGCACAAGACTATTTCGCTTTTTAGCATTAATTTATGTTCTTCTAGCGATCACCTTATTTTTTTGGTATTTAAACAACTCTCAAAGAAATATTCCAATTAATATTAGAAATTGGCAGACGTATCTTGGTCAGCTGACTGCAGTTTCGGGCTTAATATTTCTGTCTTTCAATTATATTTTAGCTACAAGAGTTAAGCTTGTTGAAAGATTTTTTGGTGGTCTTGATAAATTGTATTTGTATCATATGGTTTGTGGTATCGTGGCCTACATTTTTGTTTTTTTTCATCCTCTACTTTTGGCTTCCTATTATTTCTCTGATTTGAAAGTTTTTAAAGAATATTATATTCCAGAAGAGATTTTTAATAGAAATCTTGGCATATTTGCTTTTTGGAGTTTAACGATACTCATTCTACTCGCTGGAATACGCACTCTGCCCTACAATCTTTGGAAATTGATTCATAAATTAATTGGCATTCCTTTGTTTCTTGGTGGTTTACATGCAATATTAGCCCAGAATACTGAAGGGTCTTATATAATTTATAGATTATGGATTATATTCTGGATTATTTTGGGTGTGACTGCATATTTATATAAAGAAATTCTTTATGATTTTCTTGGACCAGTTTATAAATACGTGGTATCTGAAGTAAGAGATTTAGGAGATGTGTTTGAGGTGCATTTAAAGCCCATTAAACAAAAAATGAATTTTAGAGCTGGCCAATTTGGTTTTATAAGTTTTTTAAATAGTAAAGAAATTTCAAATGAAGATCATCCATTTACTATAACTTCTGCTCCAAATGAAGAAAACATCAGAATCTCTATTAAAGGACTAGGCAATTGGACTAATAAAGTTGCAGGTTTAGATAAGTCTAGGGTGAGTGAAACAATTAAACTTAATGATAAAGTTAAAGTGTATGGACCTTATGGCTTTTTTACACAAAATAATTTGAAGAAAACAAAAAAGCAGGTTTGGATTGGTGGAGGCATAGGCATTGCACCTTTTTTAAGTTTAGCTAGAACTGCAAAGTCTATTGAAAGTGAAATATTTTTGTTTTATGGCGTAGATTCCAATGCAGAGGCTGTTTATCACAAGGAGCTAATTGAATTAACAAAAACAAGTAATAATTTGAAATATATTTATCATTGCTTAGAAAATGAAAAGTCCTATATGAATATTGATTTTATTCTGCAGCAGATAAAAGATGTTAGCGATACAGTCTTTCTAATGTGTGGGCCAATGGCGATGCTAGAAGCGATTAAGGCTGAATTGGTTAAAGAAGGAGTTAAGGCAGAGGATATTATTTTTGAGTACTTTGAATTTAAGTAAAGTGGTATTTACCTAAATTCTTAATCTAAATTCTCATCTTAATTCTTAGAATTTAGATAGAGATAAAGAATTGGAGAATTAAGGTTTGGTAACATCTACTTCTGCCATTTTATTAATTAATCCAGACATCATCTTCCCAATAACAAGCAGGTCTTCATATAAGTCATTATACAAAATATGATCTATCGAATTTTCTAGCTTGAGAAGTTGAATATTTGCTACACATTCTTGTGCAGAGCCCCGTGCTATTGTGTAGAAATTCTTTTTATCTTTTTTGCTATATTTGCCAGCTCCTTCCGCAATATTTAAAAGAATACTATGTGAGGATCTTCTGAGCTGATTACGATCGGATAAACTGATTTTGCGATTATTCAAAACAGGTTGTATTCTTGTTATAAACTCAGCTGTTCTGATATACACAGGAAATTTCTCAAAATCAAACATTTTATAAAATATAATAATTTATGAAAAAGATTATATTTAATTTGAAGATAGTACGCATTGTATTGCGGTACAAATTTCACTTAATTCTTAATCTAAATTCTTTATCTTAATTCTTAGAATTTAGGCAAAGATAGAGAATTAAAGAATTAAGGCTATTCGGAGATAGGGATTCGAACCCTGAGACAGCATATTATGCTGTCGAACAATATTTAGGAAGTTTAAGAAACTAATGGCTCAAGAATTCGGAGACTAGGATTCGAACCTAGATAAACGGTTCCAGAAACCGTTGTCCTACCATTAGACGATCTCCGAGTGACATTGGATCACCCCTTCGATTATACTTCGGATCCCTACTCCCGCTACACTACGTTTCGCGGGACTAATGCGATCAGAGTCTCGACTCACTTTGTTTGTCTCAACTCGATCTTATTGAGCATTAGACGATCTCCGAGTGACTAAAAAACTACGAATAATATTAACATTAAAGCAAGAAATACTAAATACCTTAGGGCGTTTAGGGGCTTAATCGTTTTATCTACAATTCCATGAATAACCTAAGACTTACTAATGTTAATGCTGAGAGAAAAATCGAAATTTCAAAAATATTAAAGAAATCAAAATAATTAAATACTGCAAAAATTGCAGAACTTATTAAAACAATTGCAACAGTCCATAAGTTTGTATTTCTGTTTAATTTAGAAAACTTTGAGACTGTGAAAAAATAAATCGAGCTTAGTAAAACAGTATGTAAGACAGTAGCAGCTTCTAAAGCAATATTAAATTTATGGGTTTCAGCAGATAAAACGAAACTAGTTAAGAAGATCAGTAGCAATTTATTTAAGTCAAATATCAACCCCATATCAAAATTTTTCTCATTAAATTTCTTGAAATTTTTTACATTCTTAAATAAAAAATAGAACAAAAAGAAGCCATAAGTTAAAACAGAGTATTTCTCAAAGGAATTTATGTCGTATGTCGCAAAAAACAATAAAGAAATTATTGTAATGACCGGAATAAAAACTAGATTCATAAAGACTCTAAATGAACTGAAAAGAATGCTCCGAAAGGTCTGAATTACATTTTCATTTATTAAATCACTTAAAGTGATAGTTACTTCTGAAATGTAGATCAATATTACTCCAAATGAGAAAATAAAGAAGTTTTTAGTGTTCTGTAGTTCAAAAAGTTCTTGTCCAGCAAGATAAATTCCAGAGACAATCGCTAAGCTAAAGAAAGCTGGTCTAAAATTTGTGTTTATTAATTTTAATTTAAACATTGCTAAGCTTGATAAATTCAGCTAATTATAGTGCTTAGTGGGTAGAATATCTATACCTAAATTCTACATCTTAATTCTACATCTTAATTCTACATCTTAATTCTAAGAATTTAGGTAAAGATAAAGAATTGGAGAATTAAGTTTATACTTGATATTTATCTCGATATCTTTTATCCTAGATTAGTACAAATCTTTCTAAAGATTTTTTATTGCACTTAAAATTTTTTAATATTCTTTTACAATTTATGAAGAAGGTAAATCTTGCATTAGCTGGTCGAAAGGGTTTTTCACTATCGTTTCATATTCCCGACTTTGGTACTAAAGGTTCTAGAACTTCGGAGTTACTGCGACTGATTTCTTTTACAAATTTCAACCTTTACTATGTTTTTGTTTTTGGCTTACTTTTGAGTTTTGGCGTAACAAAAATATTAACTGCATATAATTCTGAAGCTTCTTTGTTTTTCTTTAGCATTTTGAGTGTAACAATAGGTCTGAGTCTTTATGTGCTTACTGTTGTTTTAGGTGGTTTTAGAAAAGTTATTGACCCAAAAGGTGTGATTGTTGTTTTAGTTTTTGCACTAATGACAACAACTGCAGCGGTGATGGTTTCACCTTCTAGTTCTTCCAATACTTTCGGAACTGCAGCTGTAAAAGCACTTTCGGGTTTAGCAATAATTTCATATTTAGGAATTTATTATCTTTCAAATGTTCTACTTAAAAACTTTGATGTAGTTAAAAAAGCAATGTATGCTTTGTTTTTCTCATTTGTAATATTATTTTTCTATGAACTTGCATTTGAAGGTCAAAATTTTATTGTAGGACCTTTCTTATTTTTAATGCCATTATATTTATATTTGATTGTCAGAAGATCTTACATGATGACAGTTTACGCATTGCTATTTTTAGGTCAATTATATTTTCTTTTGAAAAATGAATTACTTTCAAATCAGGATGTATTTTTAATTTCATTTATATATGGTGTAGTTTCTTTAATAATTACACTTAAGTTTGTATATTTAAAGCGATCTATTGTTAAGGAGAAATTAGAAGTGCTAAAGCATGAAACAAAGGCATTATTTAATCAAAAAAGTAAAGTTAGTTTTAATGTAAGAATAAAACATTTTAAAGTTACGCTAATTGGCCTAGCATTTTTGCTTTCTCCAGTAATCTTTTTCGGGATTTCGATTGCAATGTATGTAGATGATCATGATGTGACAAACACTTTTGATACTGCCTATAACCAATTTTCAGATTCATTTGAGTTTCTGAAAGATTCTGACAAAGATGCAAATTTTGAAACTGATGATGCTAAAACTCTTTTGACTGGAATGGGTGCTGATCAAACTGAAACAATTAAAATCGAATATGTTTCAACAATTAGATCTTTTGTAGCAAATGTGTTTGTTTCTCAAGGTCTTCTGGGCTTATTCGCATATATATTGCTTTGGTCTTATGGCATTTATAGTGGTTTTAAATATCTGCATTCAACTTTGAAAGGTAAAGTTAAAGATTATTCAAATGTAAAATTTGCGTCAAGTTTGCTTGCAGTCTTAATTTTTATTCCATTGTTTTCAATATTTGTATATACTGGAATTGTAGCAATGTTAATTTGGTGGATTGTTTTCAGCTGGGTAATGGTGCTTGATAGAACAGTTAAGCTTTCTCAGACTGAAGAAGCTGAAATTGTAAAATATAAAATTGGAAAACGTGATCTTGGTCTATATGATTTGTTTGTAAAATATGTTTTGATGTTGAGTGTTGTAGTGATTTGCTGTATTTTGGTATATAGTATTTTTGGAGAAAGAGCTCAGCTAATATAGCTAAGAATGTAGATTGAAGAATTAAGAATGAAGTGGTCATCCTGAACTTGTTTCAGGATATAGAAATTAGTAAACTTAATAACTAATAATTTATGTCTACAGGACGAAAAATTACAATATTCATTTTATTACTCCTAACAATTGGTTTAGGAGCTGTTTCGTTATATGTGACTTATAACATTACGCAAGACAATGCACCTGAAGACAGCGATGCTTCGGGTTTTGGACCTGAAGCAACAACAGATTTGTTTTCTGTAGTTGAAAAGTATTTTAGAGAAGTTCCATGCGAGACTTTAATGTCAAATTATAATGCTACTACTGAACTTATTGATGCTGTTAATGAAGCAACAGAAGCTGGAACATACTCCTTTGAACCTGCAAATCTACCTCAAGCAACTGATATTCCAATGCAATGTATCTTTAATTTAGGACCAGATCATTCTGTCGTCTTTTTAGCATATACATATGAAGTTGAATCTGATATTGATAATTCTGCTGAAGAGTTATATGCAAGAGTAAAAGAGCAGTATGGATTAAATGAAGTTGTTGATGAAGGTACAAGTGATAGAATTAAATATTTTTTTGGTTGGGATCAAGTCACAACAGTTGCTGTAGAAAAGCTAGTTTGCAGAAGTGTGTTATTTGAATCTCAAAATGATTTTGAATATGCTTCAGTTGTTTATTATGGTTTTGATGATTGCACTGATGTTATTAATTTAAATAAGATTCTTACTCAAGCAATTAGTGACCGTGCTATCCAGGTTATTGATGGGGCAAATTTAACTAGAATTCAATAAGTTTTATCATGAATAGAAAAAAAATAGTAATAATAATTTTGACATTATTAAGTTTTGCACTTTTAGGAGTGTCTGTTTATATTGGTTTGCAAGTTAGACAAGAACAAAGTCCAGATGATTCAGAAGCAGCATGTAGCCCACCAGGCTATTGGTATAATTGTGGAACTAATAGTTGTGCTTCAGATAGTAATAGCCGATGTAATCCTGATGGTTCTGGAAATATAATTTGCGTATGGAACCCTTCTGGTTGTGGTGGCGTTACTCCTCCACCCGCTCCACCTAACTCTTGTGGAAATCCAAATGATTGTGATGGTGTTGCTAATGGCGGTACTAGATGTGCAGATGGAAAAATATTTAGGTGCGATAGAAGTGGTTGTAATGGATGGTGGACTAATACAAATGTAAATTGTGGTGGTTCTACACCAACACCGACTCCAACGCCTACACCAACACCTACTCCTCCAACTGGTCCAAGTTGTCCTTACCCTGGCAGAACAGCTGTTACTGGAGAGGCATGTAATCCATCTTGTGGCAATAATGCATGTGATGGAGCAAGTGGACCATTAGGTTGCAATCAATGTCCTGGCGCTACTAGAAGAGCTGGTGAATATGTTTGTGTTGATGCTGGAGAACAAACTGATGCTGCATCTTTGAGATTAAATACAGCATGTGGAGGAACTCAAGGATCTCCGCCACCACCATCTACAACAGGTGGAACAACAGGAAGTACTACCGGTGGTTCAGGAAATAATACAGTCGGAGACACATGCACTCCTGGAGATGCAAATAGTTGTGATGGAACAGGTTATTTAGTTTGTGGAAGTTGTGGAGGCGGAAGAAATGTTTGTTATGACGGTAAGTGTGGAGTAGGAGGTTCAGAAGAAGGTACTGCTGCATGTACAACCTATCCTCAAGTTGATAGATTAGTAACTGCATGTAACTCTCCAGGAAATAACCCAACAGTTTTCCCAGCAGCTTGTGGAGGAGCTGCCTTAAACGCAATTAGATGTACTGCAGGTACAGATGTAGGAGAAAGATGTACTACAACAGGATGGGTATCAGCTGGTAGAGCACATGCTTGTGGTTTTACAGGTGGAAATATTACTGGCTTCTTAGGTTGCGGTGATGTGGTAGCAGGCGGCAGTGGTAATACTTGCGACAACTGCTACGGAGTATCAAATGTATCTCAAATTACTGGAGGTGTGCAAACTGGTACATTATCAAATGGATTAAAAATAGTTTGTGCGAAAAATGGTTCATCTTGTTCAGCAAAAGTGGGTTGTGCTACAGGAAGTGCAACGCCGACACCAGTTCCACCACCTAGTACAACTGGAGGAACAACAACTCCTCCACCATCAACGACAGGTGGTACAACTACACCACCGCCAAGCACAACAACAGGAGGGACAACTACTCCTCCACCTACAACAACAACTGCAACAACATCGCCTACACCTTATTGTGGAAATGCGATTTGCGACACAGGTGAATATTGTGAAAGAACAGCAAGCGGAGCATCAACTTATAAAGTTTGCACAACTGTCGGAGCAGCTCCATCTGGAAGCTCATTAACAGAATGTAGAAATATAGCTAACTCTGCTCCATCAGCAGCAGGAGCTTGCACATATTGCGGAAATGGAGTTGTGGATGGAGGAGAACAATGTGATTATGCATTAACACCATCAAACTGCAACTATCAATGTCAAACAGTTGCACCAGCTTGTGTCTCAATGACAGAAAATGGACCAGATCCAATTTCAAATGGAGTTGGAAATGCAGTTGAATATGTTTTGGTTTACCAATCAGCTTCACCAACAAACCCTTATCCAAATATTCGATTAAGAGTTTCAAGTGCTGGTTCACCAACAGTTGCAGTAGGACGAAGCCAACTAACACCTGCAAGCAGTCTAGTTGAAGCACATCAAGTAACTTATGATGCAGTAAATTCAACATATACATACAGATTCATTTGGGAAGCAGCAACAACTGCAAGTGCAGACATAACTGACGGAGCATATATTGTAAGAGCGTTATTAGATGGAACAAATGGATCAGAAGTTTCAACTGGAAGTTGTCTACAAGACATCACAGTAAATAGTGCAACAGTTGAAGAACCAGTGTTCACAGTAACAAAATCTGCAGGTGAAGTTTGTCTATCAAATGGTGATGCACAAATTAACTACACAATTTCAGTTAGAAATGTGGGTAATGTCACTGGAACAATTGATCATGTTAGAGACACTTATGATAGTCAATTAGTTTCTTTGGGAATAACACCAACAAATGTTAACCCATCAGCAACTGTTGCTGGAGGAACAATAACATGGGCAGGTTCATCATTTACAGCTGGTCAAACAAAAGTGTATACCTACAGAATAACAATTCCTAAAGCAAATCATGGAACCTTTGCAGTAAACGGTGTCTATAACCAAGTAAGTGTTCAATATGACACACCATCAAGCAATGATAATACAACTAGCTTTAATCTAAGAGAATTTATGGATCAATGTAGTGAATATCTTGTACCTGTAACTGGAATCTTTGGAAATAATGGACGAAACCTAATGTTTGCAATAATGTTTATCTCTGCAGCATTACTAGTGTACAAGTTTAGAATTGGTAATAAACAATTGAACTATATCTCCGGTAAGATGAAATATAGAACTTTTGAAGAGAAAGTGGAAGAAGACGCAGAGAAAGAATGAAGATTGAAGAATGTAGAATGAAGGATACAATCAGGTGTCATGGTGAGGGAAATCGAACCATGACCCTAGTTAATAACCTGTCACCTTTCGATTTCCCTCAAGGTGACAAATTTTTTATCAATGCTCAACAATTTATTTTTCATAATTCTTCGATCAGTAGCAATTCCTGCAGTAGCATTCTATCTGCTAAAATCCACAGCTCTAGGTGAGGAAGGCGCTTTGTTAGCTGTAGGACTAGCTTTACTTGTAACAAATGGCTTTTCAATTGCAGGGAACATGGTTAAAATTTTTGGCAATGCAGTACTTCTTAGACCGCAAGCTATCTCTAAACTTCTTATTATTGTAGGTATTCAGTTTATAAGCGTTGCTTTCATCTGGGCATACTACTTCTCAAGATACGCGTAATTGAGTATCGAATAGCAAGTAACGAGATTATTGCCTGCTACTCATTACTGCATGTTACAATATTCAAGTAAGAATAAAATTTATACCTATTACCTTTAAACCTATAACCTATGAAGACTTACTACGTTAAAGACTTACAAAAAAATCAGCTGATTGAAAACGAGACATTTGCCATTAGTGACTGCAAGAAAAGTGAAGATAAAAATGGTAAAACATACTATAACTTAGTTGTAGGCGATAAAACTGGAAAATTAAATGCTAAGATTTGGTCTGATAATCTAGCCTATGCACAAACTAATGCTATTAAAAATGGCAAAGTTGTGAAAATTGCAGCAAAGGTTGATGAATATAAAGGATCTCTACAATTAAATATTTTATCTTTAGAAGGTGTTGATGAAACCAGCCTTGATGAATTCTTAGAATCTAGTGAATTTGATGCAGATGAGATGATGAATGAATTGATGGCAGAAGTTGATGCAATGAAGAGTAAAGATATTCAAAAACTAATTCATGCCATATTTGCAGATAAAGAAATTGAAAGAAGATATAAATATTGGCCAGCAGCTAAGTCAGTTCACCACGATTTCCGATCAGGTCTTCTGCAACATGTGCTAGAAATGATTACTATTTCTAAAGGTCTAGAGCGATTTTATCCAAATATTAACTATGATGTTTTGCTAGCTGGAATTATTTTGCACGATATTGGAAAGGTTGAAGAACTAGCAATGGATGGCGTTGGAGTAACTTATACCAAAAAAGGCATGCTTCTAGGGCACATTAGCATTGGAGCAGAGTTAATAAGCAGATTTAAAGACAAAAGCATGCCAGAAGATCTGTTTTTGCATATTACACACTTGATTTTGTCTCATCATGGAACATTGCAATTTGGAAGCCCGATTGTTCCTTCAACAGTTGAAGCTATAATGCTTACCTATATTGATAATTTGTCTGCTAAAGCTAGAACTGCAACATCTCAGATTAAAAGTATTCCAGAAGGTGAAGATTTTAGTAACTTCATTAATTGGCTTGAAAATGCAAGATTGTGGAATTTTAAAATGCCACAGTCTTCAAACCCAGATTTAACTGATGATGATAAGGATGGGAAGATTGATCAGATGAGCCTAGTATGAGTCAAGAATGCAGAATGTAGATTGAAGAATGAAGTAATCCCGCAATTCTACTTCTTATTTTGATTCACGTACAGCAACGTCAATGTCGACAGCAGAAAAATATTTCCCCAGAAAATGAAGATGATTATAATGTTCTTGAGAATGAATATTGAGATAAGAAATGCTAGAAGATTTGCGCTAAAATAAATGAAATAGCGTAATGGGTAAAGTTTTGACAGATTTTTGTTTGTCATATGTGTTTATTAAAAAATAATAAGCAACCACGCTGCAAGCTTACTTGTATTCAGTAGAGCTTGTTATCTCTTTAGACGTCCCGATTATATCGGAACGAAGTATTAAATCTTAACCGATAATAAATTCTAAATCATAAGTTCCAAATTTGGATCTTAGAATTTAGTATTTCGAATTTACAAAGTACAATACTCGCACTCACCGCACAATGGATAGTCTTCAGTTCCAAAAAACTCCAATTTTCTGATTCTAGTCATCACATCAATAATTTTAATCTTCAAATTTTCCAGATCTTCATCGCTGATCACAAAACTTTCCTTTTTGAATATGCCTCTAGCATTTGGTTTTAAGAAATCAACTTCAACTTCTCGAACTTTATATTTTGCAGAAGTATTGTTAGGCTTAAAAAATGCATCGCATTCAGACAAAAGTTTGTAGAACACTAATTGACGATATATTGCTCCATCCGAGGCTTTGGTTAAGCCTTTAATATCATTTGCAGACTTAGGAACCATTGTTTTGTAGTCTACAATTTTAACGGTTAAGTCTTCTTTATTTAGCCAGTCAACTCGATCGATCTTCCCAGACAAAGGAATTGGATCAATCTTAGGTGGCTCAAATAACAGACTCCTACCATAAAACCCATATTCGACTTCAGCTGGCACTTGAAAAGTATCTTTATATTGCTCAAAATATGCTTCAATAATTTTTTTACCTTCAGCTAAAGTTACATTTAAATCTTCTTCGCTAAGCAATTCTCGATTCAAAGCCCATTCATATTGATAAAGCATATAATCTAAATCTTTTGTAATATTATTCTTCAAATTTTTATAAAAATGCTCCATCACAAAGTGAATTGCAGTTCCCATAGCTGCCCGTTTATCTTTAACCTTTGGAACTTTAAAGAGTCGATTATATTTAAACTTTAAAGGACACTCAATGTATTCATTCATTGCGCTGGCACTCAACTTAAACTTAGTTAGAATTGAATGCAAATATTCTTCTTCAGCAATTGTAAATGGTGATCTAACTTTGGCATTAAAGGTCTTTTCAACTTTTTCAATGCTAAATTTCTCATACTCCTCTGTATTCTTATTTTCAATTAATTTTTCATCAAGTTCTGTCAAAAATATGCTTGGTGATACTTCTTTTGTGGAAGTTCCACTTGGATATTCATTTGCATAGGTGAGAAATAGCCTTTCCTTTGCTCTTGTTAAAGCTACAAAGAATAATCTTCTTTCGTCCTCATCTAGGGATGGGGTGGAAGATGCGGGTGGTACGTCAAAGGCATGCCTTTGACCTTCTTTTAGGGTATATATTTCATCGGGTAACCGAATAATTTCCCTATTTCTTCTTCCACCCCAATTACCGTTATAAAACTTCATAATAAAAACTACCTTAAACTCTAGACCTTTAGCTTTATGGGCAGTCAAAAGGTTTACACCTTCTCGATTAACATCTAATTCTTTTTCAGAAATTCTGATCTTATTTTCTTCAATAAGATTAATATCATTCAAAAATTGATTTAAAGTTAATTTTCTACTATTTCGATTAATATTTTTAATATAGTCATAAAAAGAATTGACAGAGTTGATATCTTCAAAACCATCTTTGTTTGTTCTATGAAAAATATAGTTGATAAAACCAGATTCAATTGCAACTTTTTGAACAAACCCAGCTAGAGAATCATTTGCAGCTTCAGCTTTCCAATCTACAATTTGTTTGCTGAATTTAAGAATTGCTTGAATATCTTCAACGCCAGCATCAACTAGTTTAGTCTCATCAAGCATTAAGCTAAAGAGAGATATTTTTTTATCAGATGCGAAGGTAGTTAGTTTGAAAATATCTAACCTGTCAAAGTCTAAGAATTCATAAAATAAAACCTGGAAAAGTAAAAAGTCTCTGTTTTTATCTGTAAAATCAATGATTCGTAGCAAATTAAGAAAGTGCTGAATAAGTTTCTCATCTAAAGCATTTCTACCAGCGACTAGCTGAATTGGAATCTCTTCTGTTAACAAAGTTTCTAAAGTGTCTTCAATGTCTGCGTGTTTACGATAAATAATCGCAATGTCTGAATAGCTATAGCCGTTTTGAACAAGTTCTTTAATTTTCTCAGTTAGAAAATAATTTTCTGCATCATTTGTATTAAATCTATAAATCTCAGTCTTATGATTGGTTAAAGGCAAACCAGCTTTAAGTTTCTTATCAAGACCTTGAATAACATTTACTAAACGAACTTTGTTGTGTTCAATTAGTTTTGATGACAGATCTAAAATGGCTTGTGAAGATCGATAATTTGTTGTTATGGGAATTGTTTTAACATTTTCAAACTGTTTCTCAAAAAATAATAAATTTTCTACATTTGCACCTTGAAATCTAAAAATAGCTTGGTCATCATCACCAACTGCAAAAATGTTTGGGCTTTTATCAAAACTGCCTAGCAACTTCAAAATCTGATTTTGTGCACCGTTTGTGTCTTGATATTCATCTACTAAAATATACAAAAACTTTTCTTGATAATATGCAAGAAGTTCGTCATCTTCAGCAAATTTATTAATCACAAACAAAATCATATCTTCGTAATCATACAGACCTCTTTGATCTAGAATTTCATTATATTTTCGATAAATTTCTGCAATTTCAAAATTTCTTTCTGCTGACTTATAGTTTGTTAGCCATTCACCAGTTGGTTTACCAGTTCTTTTGTTTAGCGCTTTATTATTTTCTAAATATTCAAGATTCTCTCTAGCAATTTTTTCTAAAACACTTGGCACAATGCCTTCGCGCTTTAGAGTTTGAATGGAAGAAATAATATCAAAACGGTAATAATATTTATCATGAAAGGGTTTGAGCTGCAGTGAAACATCATCGGGGAAAGAATCTATCACGTCCTTGATAACTTTTAGTCTTGTTAGGTCATCAAGTTGCATTAACTCAGTTGAGAAAGCAAATTTTTCTGGAAAAGTCAGAATAATTTCATTACAAAAGCTATGAAAGGTGTGAATGCGAACATAGTAGGCTTCGTTACCAATAATCTTAATTAATCTATTCCGCATGGATAGAACACCAGATTCTGTGAATGTCAGACAAAGAATATCAGATGGTTTGACATCATGTTTTTTAAGAATATTTGCAATTCGAAGAGCAAGAACTTGGGTTTTACCAGTTCCAGGACCTGCAACAACAAGAACAGGGCCTTGAGTTGCCTCAACTGCTTGGCGTTGTTGTGGGTTTAAGTTCTCAAGATGTTTTTCAAATGTTGCCATATCTTATATTATATCAGTTCTGAGGCTAGTAACTAAAAATGTTCCCTGCTAAAATATTCAAGTATGAAAACCGAACAAATCTACATGTTAGACCCTTATCAAAAAGTTGTTAATGCAACTATTCTTGATGTTGTGGCTGAAGAAAATGGAGTATATCGTCTGCTACTAGACAAAACTGTCTTTTACCCAATGGGTGGTGGTCAACCAACAGATCAAGGAGAATTTATTCTAGCTGATGGAACAAGAGCTACAGTTTACCAAGTAATGATTAAGGATGGTGAGATTTGGCACTATGTAAAATCTGTTAATGCACCAGAAAAAACTTCACAAATTGTTGGTGAATTAAATTGGGAAAGACGCTTTCATAATATGAAAGTGCATTCAGGTGGTCATATTGTGGATTTTGCAATTCATATGCTTGGCTTTTCACCAGAAAAACTATCCCCTTTCAAAGGCGATCATGGCAAAAAGCCATTTGTTCAATATAAAGGTCAACTTTCAGAGACAAACGAAGCTTTTGCTAACAAAGTTCAAGCTAAAGTTAATGAGATTATTCAAAACAATATGCAATTTTCATGGGAGTTTACTTCTTTTGAAAAGCTGCAATCTGAAGCAATTTATTTGCAACCAAATTTACCGACTAACAAACCGTTAAGAATATTAAGACTGGAAGGCGTTGGTGCTGTTGCTGACGGTGGAACAATTGTAAAATCTAGCTCTGAAGTTGGAAATATTAATATTACAAAAGTTGAAGCTGATAGTGAGTTTGTGACAGTTTTTTATGAAGTTCCTGAAGTTAAACAGCAACAAGTTAATACTAATATTAAGCAAGAGCCTATTGAAGTTCAATCTAATGCTAATACTCCTAAAGCTGACTTTTCAAATTTGGAAAATATTCATAAACAATTTGGTGAACTATTTGAAAAAGCTAAAGATGATGCAGCTAAATTAACTGAGATTTACAGAAACTATCTTGGAACTGAGGGTATTTTGAAAGAAGCAATGAAAGCTATTACTGAAATTGATAAAGATAGCAGAAAGGCTTATGGAGTTGAAGTTAATAAGCTAAAGTCTGAAATTGACTCCACAATTAATGCTAGAAAAGCCGAACTTAACTCATCCAAAACTTCAGAATATTTACAGCAGCAAGTTGATGATCTTGATCATGCTAAACCTAAAATTGGTCACTTACATCCTTTAACTGAAACAACAAATGACTTGAATAAAATATTTATGAGCCTTGGCTATAGTGTGATGGACGGACCTGAACTTGAGACTGATGAATTTTTGTTTCAGCGTTGTAATGTACCATTGGATCATCCTGCTAGAGATTTGCAAGACTCAATTTATGTTGAAGAACCAAATATTTTGCTGCGAACTCAGACTTCATCAATTGAGGCACATGCTTTGATGGACTTAAAACCACCATTCAAAATTGTTATGCCAGGAAGAGTTTATCGAAATGAAAAAGTTAATAAGAGTAATCACTTCACTTTCCATCAGTATCAATTAGTTTGTGTGCAAGAAAAAGTCAGTTTGGCTGAATTAATTGCAACAATTGATTATCTATTTAAAAGCTATCTTGGTGAAGATGTGGTTGTTAGATATAGAAATAAATATTATCCAGAAGTTGAACCTGGCGTTGGACCTGACATGCAGTGTTTTAATTGTAAAGGTGAAGGTAAGAAAGATGGTATGCATTGTGCGGTTTGTAAGGGTCGTGGATGGATGGAAATGGCTGGAGCTGGGATTATTCACCCAAATATGATGAGAATGGCCGGACTGGATACAAATAAATGGCAAGGTTATGCGTTTGGGCTAGGTTTAGATAGATGGGCAATGGCAAAGCATAATATTACGGACATTAGAACATTATTAGGAGGCAATTTGGCATATAGACCGTTTGTACGCTAGATTGACGTTTAAATTTGGCGTCAAATATGCTATAATTGTATAGTTAAATATATATATGGATTATAGTCAATTTATGCAAAAAGATATCAATGATGTAACAGCTCCAATAGATGGGGATGCACTTGTTGTTGAGAGATTTAGTGAGGCAAATTTTGAGTCTGAATATTCAGATAAGAAGATCGAAAAAGCATATAAAGAAGCCGCAAAATTTGGTGCAGAAGCTGCTGCAAGAATTGAACTTCTAGAAAATCCTGAAAATCATCCAGAATATCAAGCGCTAAGAAAGATTTATGATGCTCTAGATAAAACAGACAAATGTTTTGTATTTAAGCTAGAAAAACGCAAATACTATACTCCAGAAATTAGATTAGAAAGAGATCAACTTTATATGCGACAATTGTGTGAATTTGTAGCACAAGAAGGTAAGGACATAGAGTGTGAACTGATTACGTATGATGAATTGGAAAATATTAATCTAGATAAATCAACCGAAGAATTAAAGTCTAAAGCTTCGTACGACTATGTAGAGAATAGTAAAATTAAAGTAATAAAGTTCTATACTACTGAACCAGACATTCTTGAGGCATTTCAAACATTAAAAGCTCTTAAAGCTGATGACTCAGTAAGAGGTTTATGTAAAGATTTCCTTTCTACACAAAGAAGAATGGATAATTATTTATTCCATTTTGATACATACATTAATCAAGTTAAACAAATTATGCGTTTTGACTTTGACTATTATATGTATAAAGATGTTAAAGCACTGGGCGAAATTGTTGCTGCTGATACAGACGGTATATTTAAAGATAATGTTGCTCAAGTTAAAAGATTAATTGGTATAAGATATTTAGAACATAAGAAAGACATTAAATTTTTAAGAAGAATTTCAAAAGAAGGACTTTGGGACTGGAAAGAAAAAGATTTACCTAAATCTGTAAGAGCTGTTTTACAGACTGAATTTGGAGCAGATTATGATACTAAGATAAAAAGCATGATAGACTACAAAACGCTAGGTGGTCATATTTTACAATTCTCTTACGGCTTTTATGGAGAAAGATTGGGTATGTCTGAAGTATCTAGATTAACTTTTGCTTTAGAAGCAGCATTAGGAATCGATATTTTTACAAAAACATTACCTCCAAGACAAAATATAGAAGCTTAGACTTAACACACAACTTCTTGAACAATAGCTTTTAGCTCTTGGCTTTTTAGGTCTGCAACTGTAGCAGCCTTAACCAAAACCATATAACTTCCTCTTCTGAAAAACTGCTCTTTTTCTAATTCAAATATCGCTGCTTTAAATTTGCGTTTAATAGTATTACGAATTACTGCGCTTTTATGCACTTTTTTAGAAACAATTACTGCAAATTTAGAAGCCTCAATTGCGTTGTCATACCAGACTTTAACGTCAAATAATTCTGAAACAAAGCGTTTGCCTTTTCTGGCAATAGCAGGAATCTGTTTTTTAGGAATACGTTGGGTTTTGTTAAGCATGATAGTAATAGTTGCGTTATTAGGTTGTTATTAATAGTTATTCGTGGTTATGTAATTGTAATAAGTAGTAATAAGTAGTAATAAGTAGTAATAAGTAGTAATACATTGTAATATAGTCGTAGTTTTAGGGCAATTAGAATAATTAGATCAATTCTTTACTTTTTCTGGTAAAATAGAACTTGAATTTGGAAGTTAGTCCTGAATCAAGTTCAGGATGGAATTTAGATAGGAATTAGCTATTAAGGTAATTGATGACATTGAGGATTAGTATTATCCAGATTCTAAATTCAATATTCTAGATTCTTATTTATAACAAAATTATTTATTTTATTTTTTAAGCTTAATAATGCGAAAGGCAGCAAGTTTTGTAGTGATACCATCTGGTACTTTAATGTAACCGAGTTAAAGCTCATAGCTCATAGCCCTTAGCCCAAAGCCCACTTTATGATCGAAATCGAATTTCATGGTGCAGCAAAGACTGTGACCGGATCAAATTATTTAATTAAAACTTCAAAAAACCAATTCATTGTTGATTGTGGTATGTTTCAAGGACCTGACGTTGAGTCGAAGAATATTATTCCTTATGAATATGATGCTTCTAAGGTTGATTTTGTGTTGTTAACACATGCTCACATTGATCACTGCGGAATGTTACCAAAACTATTCAAAGGTGGTTTCAGAGGTAAAATCTACTCTACTCATCACACAATGCAAATTTCATCTTTGTTGCTTTTAGATTCTGCAAAAATTCAGGAATCTAATTACTCTATGGGTAAAAACTATGGAAAGTATACAAATGAAATGTATATGGTTTATGGAACAAAAGATGCAGAAGAAACTATTAATCTTTGCAGAGTTGTAAATTTTGATGAAGAATTTTCTCCTGTGGAAGGCATTAAAGTTAAATTCATTAGAGCTGGTCACATTTTAGGAGCAGCTAGCATTGAAGTAGAAATTACTGACGAAGGTGAAACTAAAACAATTTTATTCTCTGGAGATATTGGTAGAGTTGAAAAAGCTTTAATTGAAACTTTTGATGTTAACTATAAATCTACACCAGATTATATTTTGATGGAATCATTATACGGTGGTCAAATTCACCCAGACAAACATGAATCTGCTAAGGAATTAGTAAAAATTATTAATGAAACAGTTGCAGGTGGTGGAAATGTTTTTGTTCCATCTTTTGCAGTGCAAAGAACTCAGGAGATTTTACAGGAGTTGAAATTTGCAATGGACGACAAATCATTGGATAAAAGAATTCCTGTTTGGTTGGATAGTCCTCTTGCACAAAGAGTTACACAGATTTATATCGCTGCACTTCAAGACACACCAGAAAGCATTTTTGAATTTGATTCTTTGAGATATGTAAAGAAATATCGAGAGTCATTGAAACTTGCTAAGCAATCAGGGCAAGTGATTATTGCAGGTAGTGGTATGGCTGATGGTGGAAGAATTGTTGAACATTTGGCGTATGGTCTTGCTAAAAAGAATAACAGTGTTGTTTTTGTTGGTTACCAAGCTGAAGGAACTTTAGGTCGACAACTTGTTGAGGGTGCAAAAAGCGTAGAAATAGATGGAACTAAGATTGAAGTTAAAGCAAAAATCCACTATCTACATGGTTTCTCAGCTCACGGTGATACTAATGACTACCTAACTTGGATTAAAAGACATTTGAATGAAAAGTTAGCTAAAGTATTCTTGATTCACGCAGAACCAGACCGGGCCGAAGCTATGAAAGCTGAATTAGCAAAAATTAATGTTAATCAGACTTACGTTCCTGAATGGAGGGAGAAGGTAATGTTGAGTGGTAAGTAATTAACTAGTATTAAATGTGTCACCCCGAGCCTGTCGAGGGGTATTTAATACTTTTGTAATGTTATGCCTCGACGAGCTCGGCATGACACAAACAGTTAATGCAAACTAATACAAACTTCAAAACTCAATTTGACTCACTAGTAGAATCTTCTAACAAGATCCTCATTGTTTCGCACATGTCTCCTGACCCTGATGCTATATTTTCTGTACTAGGCTTAAAAGAATATTTTGCTCAAGTCTTTCCCAATAAAAACGTCACTATTGCCTTTTCAAACTCAAAAATTGTTTGGCATCATTTTAATAAAGAGCTTGATCAAATTGTCTGGACACAAAATATTATCTCGCTTTTACATGAAGAAGATTTAATTATATTTGTTGATGGCAATTCTAAAAGTAGATTTACCCCAACACCAGAGGATTTAGATTTAAAAAAATATAAGACAATTTGTATTGATCATCATAAACAAGAGCATGACCATTATGATTTAGAGCTTATTGAACCAGAGGCCTCTGCTACTTGTAAAATGATTACTGACTATCTTTTCATTAGCGACGATCTATTGACTAAGCAAGCATGTGAATATTTAATTCGAGGTTTGATTAGTGATATGGGATTTTTTAGATATGTTAGAAAAAATAATTCGGATGTGTTCTTGACAGCCAAAAGACTTATTGATGTAGGTAATTTAGATATGGAATATATATATCATGAAGTGAATGTTATGTCTGACAATGCATTTAAGATTTTTCAGTTATTTGTTGCTCATACGGTCAACGTAAAAATAAACGATGCTATTCCTAACCTAACCTATGCATATTTACCCAAACATACTTTGAAAGAATTTAGAGATATGAATGTGCTATCTGCGGACATTTTCCAAACATTAGTTTTGAGACAGATAAAAAATCATCCATGGGGCTTTACAGTTATACCTAAGCCGAATAAAAAGTTTCGAATATCTTTTCGGTCGACTGTGGGTGCAGTGAATGTTAGACTAATTTGTGAAAAATATTTTAATGGAGGCGGACATGATTTAGCTGCAGCTGGAACGTATATCTTGAGTGAGGAGGAAAAGGATTTTGATTCTGAAGATGTTTGTAAGAAGGTGATTGAGTTGATTAAGGGTGGGAGTGTGGAGATAGTTAAGTAGTGGTTGGTGGTTAGTGGTAAGTAAAATAGTTTTAGGATAGTAGTCAGTAATCAAACTGCTACTAGTAACAATATTTTTTAAATTTTTCTATTATGGATAATTCAATAAACATGCCTTTCCCAGCTTCTCGATTAGATAGTAAATCTCCCGACTATAATCCCGGAGCAGACGCAGCTTCTCGAATAAGATATGTTGAACCTTTTACAGGAGTTAATCATCTGCCTACGGGTAGTGCTTATATGGGGCATATACTCTTTGAGGAAGAAATATTAAATAGCATTGCCCCAGAAGCTACTGTGCAAGATCAAAATCTTGAGGCAGATAAATTAGAAGCTTAACTATGCAACAGGTTACAAAACCACAAATAAAACACATTGCTAGTCTTGCTAAACTTCATTTGTCTGATGCGGAAGTTGATAAATATGAAGTGGAGTTTAACGCCATTTTGAATTATGTTTCAAAAATTGATGAATGTGATGTGAGTGGCATTGAATTTGAGCATAACCTGCAGGATTTTAAAGGCAAGGTTTTGAATGAAGATGTTGTTCAAACTTCAAAAATTTCTAAAGAAAAAATGTTGCAGAATGCGACTGAGGGAAGAAATAAGAATGGGTACGTGCGTGTCAGCAAGATAGTTAATAAGTAGACAGATTAAAGGCATGCCTTTAATCTACAACCTAATTTTATCTAGCTTCCTATAAACAGGCTTTCCGTCTCTTTGAATTATACTTTCCATAAAATACATTTCAGATATTGTTATTGGTTCAAGCTTTGGTTCGGACAATTTCTCTAAAGCGTGCTTTATCTCTTTTCCAGCCCCTTTTGAAACTGATGGTTTAATTTTTGCTACAGTGAAATGATAGTCATTTGTGTGCTTCATTTTCCAATTGATTGTGTCTCTAAACTTTAGTCTCTTTAAGATGCCTAAAGAAAAATCTGTAATTTTATTTAAGCTTTCAGTATTTCTTAGATCTGCTAAAAGAATTCTTGGGTCTGATTGTCTTGGAAAACCAAGCTGAATCTTCTTTATATCAATTAGCGCTTTGCCAAAATTGCCTTCATGCAGTCTAAATTCATCAATAATAGTGTCTTTAGTGTTTTCACTAACCATAGAACCAAAATATTTTACAGTCACATGAATTTGATCGATTGGCATTGGGTTTATGTTTCTTTTTTCTTTGTTTAGATGCCTCAAAGTATCTCTGAAATAATCCAGATAGTCTTTTGGAGGAAATATGGCTAGGAATAATCTCATAATATTAGTTTTAAGTTGTCAGTAATAAGTTTGCTGTATTAATAAGTTAACCTATTTTAACCTATTTTAGGTAAATATTGCTAAAATTAAATATTAATTCCCCTCCCTTGAGGGAGGGTTAGGGAGGGTGAAGTACTTTAGGTCATATCACTCCCCTTAATCCCCTCTCAAGAGGGGAGATTCAACTAACTATCTATCTATATTTTAATGAACAAACTTAAAACCAACCAAATAGTCTTTCTCATACTAATATCGACATTCTTAATAAAACTCATTATTCTTCTCAAATTCGTGGGTGATAAAGACTGGGAACCTGACTCCTATATGCATTTTTTGCAATTGAGAACTGTATATTTTGATTTTCCGAATCATTTGAATTTAGGTCTAGAAGTTTGGGCTAAGCCTTTATTTACCTATGTTTTAGCACTACCGATTGCTATTTTTAATCTAAAAGACTTGCTTTGGGTCCAGATTATGAATTTGGGAATATTCACTTTTAGTTCATATTTAATTTATAAAATATGTAAAACAATTTATAAAAATGAAGCTATTTCTATCTTAGGCATGTGTTTATCGTTATTTAGCTTCTTACTCTTTAAATCGTCAATTACAGCTTTAACTGAGCCAATTTTTACACTTTGTTTGGTTTGGGCTTTCTATTATGTCGTTAAAGAGAAATATAATTTAGCAGCTTTGTTGTTTGGTCTGTCAGTTCTAGGGAGAATTGAAGGTTTGTTTTTTGTTGGCGTATTTAATTTATGGTTGGTTTATAAACTCTTCAATGTCATCCAGAGTCCTTCGGCAAGCTCAGGACAGGCTTTGTCGAGGGATACATTGCTTAGTAACTTTATGCCTCGACGAGCTCGGCATGACACAAGGATACTATTTGTCCTTCATATCTTCACTGCCTGGATTATTTCGATTGTTCCTGTATTTATATGGAACTTTCTAGGTTACCTTGATACTGGAAAATTATTATTCATTTTTGAAAAAGGTTACCCAACAGATCCAGGTTATTATGGCTACGGTTCTTGGTTTGATTTTCCTAAGAGACTCGCTTTGCAAGAACCTTTGATTCTTTTAGCATTCATTATCTCTTTCTTTATATTCGTAAAAACATATTCAAAGCTAAAATATAATAAAGAATTACTCCTGGCGTTTATACTTGCTTCAGGTTTTACTTTCACTCAAATGTGGTTCTGGGTTATCGGTCAATTCGGTTCCGCTGGTTTAATGCGTTATCTGATTTCAGTAATGCCGTTTTATATAGTGTTTAGTCTATTAGTGGTTTGGTGGTTAGGAAATAAAAAAGTTATTAGTAGTTATAGGTTGTTATTCATTGTCATTTTTATTCAGGTCGCAATTATTGCAGCGCACTTTATAGGCATTAAACCTTTAAGTCAGAAGTGGATTTATTTTGAAGATGAACTTAGACAAGCTGGCGTTTATATTCAAGATAATGTTTCTGAAGATACTTATGTTGCATCAATTCGTCCTGAAGTGATTTATTATTCAAAACGAGATGGTGATTTAAATCTTGCAGCACAAAATTATAGAGATAGAATATTTCAAAGAAAAAAAGGAGTCTATGTCTGGAGCACTGATTGGGGCTCTGCTTTTAGCCTGACGCTTGAAGATATGCAGTCAAATGCCAAACTACTCAAAAGCTTTAATGACTTTGTGTATGTTTTTGAGATTGAATAAGTTATTCGCAGAAGCTGTTTTTGAATTCAGAAACTACACTATTAACTTCATCAAGTGTTTGTTGAGTAAGAATATGTTCTGCACCATATCCTAAAGGACTACCAGAATGATATGCCTGGCCTCCAATATCCTGTCCGAGTCCGTTATAATTTGAAAATGATTGATAGGTAAATTCGGAAGTATTGTTATCCCGTGGAGTAAGGTTTTGCATGTAGGCATATGTTGTCTCTTTGCTACGTGGCTCTTCAACTCTAGTCATATTGAAACTACCAATAATCTTGCTATTATTTTCTAAATCATAGCTAATACCAATATGGTTTTCCACTCTACATTGAATAGGAATTTCTCTAAAAGATTCTTGATTGATATATTCTATACCTTCAATGGCGTTAAGATCATTTACTAAGTCCGCAATTGAGTTAAAGTCTAGTGGAGTTAGGTGTGCTTTCTTAATAGTTATTTCAACCCAATAATTGTGAATGTTATTTTCATCTATTTGTGAAAAATTAAATCCCCCATCTTCCGATAGGTTATCAATTGAGCCGATACTAAGTGGGTTATTAAGCGTGTCTCGCCCAAACACTTCTATGCGAAAATAACTTTCAAAGTCTTCAGAGCGTAAATATTTTTCGTTGAATAAATTAATAATATTTTGCGCATTATTTTCATTAGCTAAAAATCTTACAATAGAATAATTAATTTGACCTGATTCAAGTTCATGAAGTAAAGCCTGATCGACGCTTGGTTTGCCATTATTGTGGAGTGTAGCAGATCTAATTGCTCCAATTATGCCCGAGCACATTGTAGAAACTAATATGGGAATAAGCAGAATTTTGGGAATACTTTTAAAAATTTTAAACATAATATTGATTAAATTAATTTATCTGCATTCACTTTCACCAAACTCAAAAGCACTATCTGTAACTTGATTTAATATCGCTTCATTATTAATGTTTGCATTGTTAGGATAAACTTCTCTATAAACAAATCCTTCGACTGGATTTTCTATCCAAAGACTCTTACTATTTTTATCTTCTTCAATAATCATAAAATTAGTGTCCTGCTCTGTTGGAGAAATATTTACTGCTTCAGATTCCGAAAATCTTTCAGCAATAAACTCTTTTGTAGTGGTGTATTTGCAATTGTACTCTGCAAATGTAAATATATTATTTTCTATTGTAGTAATCCCAGAAATGGAGTTTAGCTCAGTGATTAGGTCATTTAGGCTATCAATGGAAATTCGTGTAAAATATGAACTGTCAAATCTAAAAATTACTTCATAAACTTTATTTTTATCATATTCTGTAATTGGTTGAATTGTAGGCGTAAGGTTTAAAATTTCATTATGATAAAAGTAAGCTTCCAAAGTACTTCCCCCATCTGAATTTAATGAAGTAACATTGACTATAACTTCTTGCATGCCTGCTGTATTCTTCATAAAATCTATAATACTTGCCATACCTTCTGCGGTTGCCAAATACTTTATGTAATTAGCCATTGTATTGGATGTATTGCCAGCCTGAATTTCGTCTAAGATTACTTTTGTAGGCTCTGGATAATCATTTTGTCTTAGCTCTGTTTGACGTATCGCTCCAATGCCAATTGAAATCCCAAGAACAAGTAGGGTTCTTTGTATATATTTATGCATATAAATGTTGGTAATTGTCGCCAAATTATAGCACTTCTTATATATATTGTCACTATATCGAATAGTTCTGCACACCATCAGGCAGGTTTATTGGCGAACCTTTGAAGAATAATTTATCTGCTTTAAAGAAGTAGATTTGAAGTTGGTTATTATTTGCTGAAAGTCCTACATATTCATCTTTTGAAAGTTCTTTAGGATAGTTTGAAATATTACAATTAATTAGAATATTTGAATCTGTAGGGAAACAGAATGCTGAATAGACAAAAGTGTAAGAACTGCCGTTAGCAGCACCTCTTAGTGTGATTTTAGAAACTAAGCCTGACGCAGTGTCTTTGATATATAGATCTATAAACATAGGAATGTCATAAACTCTTTTTGGAGGTTCGATAACTTTGAAAGTTAATGTGCCCGGAATTTGCTCGTCAATTCGAAGTGTTGTATTTCCCTGACCTAATAAAATTGGAATAATGCTATTTCCTCCATTACCACTGTCGATAAGATTACTAATGTAGTTTGTTGGTCCACTTGAATCTTTTAATAAATCAAATTGATATTTAAACATATCGTAAGGAGTATAACGATCACCAGAATACATAACTCTGCCTCCTGATTCTACAAAATCTGTTGTTGGTTTGAGTTCAGCAACTGGGGTAAACCGGTACATCAGCGTGAGTGTAAGGCTCCATAGGGTTGTCATAATTAGTATGAAGGTAATGAAGCGGGATAATTTGTTATAAGTTATAGGTTTTACGTTGTAAGTTTTTACCAAGTTTATAAGACTTCCTAACCCAATCACGCCAAAAGGTAGTAACGGTAACATAAATCTATGGCCATAACTTCCACCTGCCCACCAAGATGGCCAGAAGCCATAAATTGTAACAAGTGAGATTATTGAGAAAAGTGACCAGAAGCCAAGAAAAGTATTATTGTTATTAAATTTGTCCCTAGTTTGTCTAAAAAGTAATATCAAACCTACAACTCCAATTAAAAATATTGGTGAATAAACAAACCAACCTCTTTCAAAAGAAAATAAAACTTTTAGACCATTGAACTCTTCAAATTGAAATGTTTCGCCACGAACTTCATCATAGCCGGAAGCAATAAGTTTGCCATAAGATACAAAGTTATACCAGCAAAGTAAAATTGCAAATGGTAAACCGCCAAGGCCGTAAACAATGAGATATTTCAGGTTAATTAACAGAGTTTTTAACTTAGCATTTTGGGTAATAGATTTACCAGAATATGCTTGAACTTGTGCTGGAGCAAGTAGATCGTCTTCAGATGGAGCCTTAGTCAATAAGGAATCAGGACTAGGACTTGGACCAGGGTTAGGATCAGGTATAGGACTAGGGGTAGATCTGAGTATAATCCTAAATATTTCTAATAAGAAATATAGACCAACAGGAATTCCAATAATTAATAGCACAGGTCTTGAAAGAGTTGCAATGCCTACGCCAGCACCAGTTAAAAAAATAAACCAGTCTGCTCTATTTAATCTCAACCAAAGCTTGTCCTGAGCTTGTCGAAGGGTTTTTGCGCTATTTGATTGAAGAGCAATGTTGCTTGGAAACGTATAAGTTTTGGTTTTTAAATATTTGATAAAAGCATAGACAGCTAAAGATACTCCGAATAATTCGTAAGTGTGATTAAATGATGGATTTAGCATGACATACCAAATTGCATAGCTACTAAAATATGCTGCAAAGGTTAATAAAATTGAAACTTTTTGTGAGGCTGTGATTTCAAAACATATTTTATAGAGTAAATAGATTGTCAGTAGTCCAAAAATATTTGCTGTGACTAGAAATGCAACACCTTCAGCAAGCGTATGGCCATTTGTTGCTTTGTAATAATCATTATAAATTGTTTTTTCACCTTCAAATTGTTTAGCTATAAATTGGCCTGGAACGTTAAAAACTGCTGTGCCAGGTGGGTAAACCACATTAAAACTGCCATCCCCCATTTGATCAATCACATGGCCTTTGTAGTCATAGTGTTCTGGTTTTTCTGGCGAAACCCAACTGTGGTAATCAACAATTGAACTTGCAGTATGAAAGCTTGCGTAACCGTCAGAATAAATAAATGGAACGCCATTCGTGAATGCGAGAGCAATAAATGCAAGCACCAAAACTATAAATGACTTTTGAGGTGTAATATTTGTTAAACGTTTAAGCATGCAATAATTGTAGCGTAAAAAAGAGCTGCGAGCTATGGGCATCGAGCTTATGAATAGCCACTTATATTTCTGAATACTAAATTTAGTTTTCTAAAAAAACTTGTTGATATCTTCTAAGCACTTGTGGTTTACACTCCTGTATTATTTTTTTTATCTCTTGAGATATATAATTAGCTTGTTGTAATATTTCACCAGTTTTTTTATTTGTTAGAAAAAGTCTGTAATTTCCCTCTACTTCTGCAAAACGACCTAAATGTATAGGTTTATTAAGTGAGCCGTAACTTACAACTCGTATACATTCGCCTTTTATATTTATATTAAGTATATTATTTGGATTATTTAAAGCACCTTGAATTGCGATCGCTACTCTACGAGCATCGCATGTAAACCTCTGACAATCGTCTGAATCTTCCCATCTTTCTTCAAGCGGAATTCCTAGACTAGACTCTGGCTGATTTAACATCGGACACATAGGCGACGAATCTGGATTAGCTATAGCAAATTCATATACTGGGCAGCTTTTGCAGATCGGGTGTGTATTTTGTGCGTCCATTCAGTTAAAATTTAATGACGAATTATATATAATTAGAAGTTTTATGTCTATAATCATTTATGGCAAGATATTACGAATCAAAAAACAAAGACTTTAAAGAAATTCTTCGTACAATTAAGCGAACAACTCTTGAGGCTATGGGCATTATGCCGGTTAAATTCCCTTTGATAGTTATTTTAACAATTATTGTTTCTTTAATTGGTTTTGCATTTTCATATATTTTTGCAAAAATTATTGATGAATTGATTAAACTAACGACTGGTGGAGCTTCAGAATTTAATCATGCTTTAATTACGCTTTTGATTGCATATTTAACACTTTCTTTAGTTGAGGTTGTTATAAACACATTAACTTCATATTGGCAGAAAGAGTCATACTACAAATTGAATGATTACTTCACGTTACAATTTCTAAAAAAAGCTTCTGATTTGGATTTATATCACTACGAAAATCCAACTCAAAATGATTTGATTAAAAAAGCTAAAGATTCGTATTCTTGGCGACCACCTGGGTTTATTGAAAAAATAATTTGGATTTTACCAGACATTATTAAAGTACTTGTAAGCGTTAGCATTATTGCAATTTATTCACCGGTATTTTTTGTAATTATTTCTATTTCAGTCGTACCCGCATTGTATGTGAGCATTAAAACTTCTAAAACGGTTTGGAACATTTGGGAAACAAAAACTGAAGTTAGAAGAACGTTTGATCATGCTTCAAGTTATCTTTCAAGTGAGGGATCTTTAGCTGAACTCAGAATTTTCAAGACTAAAGACTATCTTTTTGGCATTGTGAACGATCTTTTCAAAAACTTCTTAGGTGCTGAAAAAAAAGCAAATCAAAGAAAGACAATTTTGGAAACACTTTCTTCTTCAATTGTGAGAGCTTCTATTTTTGCTTTCTGGATTTATGGTTTTAAACAAGTTTTGGATGGTAATTTAACTGTTGGTCTACTTTCATTTTATATTGGTGCTGCTTCAAAATATTCTGAATCTCTTGGCAATTTCTTTAAAAATATTTCAAGAATTTATGATGATGCTCAGTATATGGCTGATTACTACAAATTTATTGATTTGAAAAATACTATAATTTCAGGTTCACAAAAAATCGAAGATTCGAAAAAAGCACCTTTAATTGAATTTAAAAATGTTAGTTTTGCATACCCTGGAACAAACAAATTGGTTTTAAAGAATTTTAATTTGGTTTTAGACCCTGGTGAAAAAATTGCTTTAGTTGGTGAAAATGGTTCAGGGAAATCTACAATTATCAAATTGCTTTGCAGATTTTATGATGTAACAAGTGGTGAAATATTAATTGATAATGTAAATATTAAAGATATTGATTTGGAAGATTGGTATTCATTAATTGGGGTTCTGTTTCAAAGTTTTGTGCAGTATAACTTTTTACCTGCACAAAAAAGCATTGGTCTTGGCGATGTTTCAAAAGTTGATGATTTAGCAGAAATTATTAAGTCTGCAAAAAAATCTGGTGCGGATAAGTTTATTGAGGAACTTAAGAATAAATACGAAAATGTTTTGAGTAAGCATTTTCCTGAAGGTGTTGATTTGTCTGGTGGTCAATGGCAAAGAATTGCACTTGCTAGGGCATTTTTCAGAGATGCTCCAATTTTGATTTTAGATGAACCAACAAGTGCAATTGACGCTAAAGGTGAATTTGAAATCTTTGAAAAGTTATATGAATTTAGTTCTGGAAAGACAGTGATTATAATTTCACATAGATTCTCAACAGTCAGAAAAGCAGATAAGATCTTTGTGATTGATGAAGGTAAAATTGTTGAAAGCGGAACACATCAAGAACTAATGAAAATTAGTGGTAAATATAAAAGTGCTTTTGAAGTTCAGGCTGAAGGCTATAAATAAGATTGCAGAATGAAGAATGTGAGAACGAAGGAATTGTTTGAGTAGCTATTGCTCAGTTTGTAAAGCTTTTTCTAGTCTATCTGCTTCTACTTGTTGTGCGTATTCTTCAGTAGTTATTTTTTCTATTTTACCTTCAATAAGTTGCTGGGGATCGTAAATTTTAATTGGGGTTTTCGGTTTGCCAACTGCTTGTGGCATTGTACGCGGAGAGTTAATTATGTATCCTAGTTTATCTCTGTAATATTGTGTTGGATCAAGTCGAAGTCGTATGCCATTAAGCCTTTGCGAAGACGTTACACCACTACAACTAGCCCCCCATTCCAATGCTTCAAGTGTCATAATTTATATTTAAAAGTGTCATCCTGAGGGAAATCGAAGGATGAAGTTACTAATGACGCCATGGTTCGAGTTCCCTCACCATGACATTTCTCTACTATTCAAACTTAGGTAGATATTCTTTTGTGTATCTTTCTGCGCATTCTTCAATAATTTCCACAGCTTTTTTTGTATCGAAGAAGCCATTTACTTTACAAGCTCCAGGCTTTTTTAGATCTTTATAATGTTCCCAGTAGTACTGAGTTTCTGTTTTGAAATATTCACCTAAGTCTTCTACAGATTTAATGTGAGCTACTCTTTTGTCATCATTCAAAACTGCAATTACTTTGTCATCAACTTCACCACCATCTTCAAAAGTCATAATACCAATAATTCTTGCTTCGACTACAGATCCTGGAACTAAAGGTTCGGTAACATTTACAATTTCAATGTCTAGCGGATCACCATCTAAGTCCCAAGTCTTTGGAATTGCTCCATAGGCAAAAGGATATGAAAGTGAAGAATAACCTACTCTATCAAGTTTTAATTGACCAGTTTCTGTAATAATTTCATATTTGTTTAAAGTGTGGGAGTTCAATTCAATGATAGTATTTACAACTAGCTCGTCCTTAGCCGCAAAAGGTTCAAGAACATGAAGTAAGTTTAACATAAATTTAGATGGTTTGTGATCAATATTTGCCATTGTGATAATTTAAAAATTTAGTATTAATCTCCCATCTTGAGATGGGATTAAGGTGAGAAGACCGCTGCTCCGGTCTTCGAATTATAAGACAAAGTACTTCACCCACCCTAGCCCTCCCTCAAGGGAGGGGAATAGTGTTGTTCTCTTGTTACATTTGTACAACATGAGTATACTATAACTATTACACATTGAGAAGATATGGAATACGCGCAGAATATGCCACAAATTCAAACTGAACATCATGATAATCATTTCAAATATGTTCTAGCATTTTCCCTGTTTATAATTATTGTCGCTAATATCGCTGGGCTGTCAATGATATTCTTGAAAAAAGATAATGTTTTTGTTCGAAGTTTGTTTTTTGGTCACAAAGTTCAAGCTGAAATCTTTTTAGATCATGAATATGATATTTCTAATTCCAAGAGTTATTATATTGGTAAAGATATTAATTTAGATTTTGGTGACACTTATCTTCAGGCTGGTGGAAATAATCTGGCTGCAATTGCTCCAGCAAAATTAAAATTCAAAAGTGATGAGGAGATACTTTTAGAATCTGGACATATTTTTCTTAATGCCGATAGTGAAATCTTTTATTTAGATTTTGAAAATGAAATTTTTGAAGTCGGAAAAGGAACTCAACTGTTTGTTGATGCAGATCATAAATTTATTTATGTAGTTAACGGTTCGATTTCGTGGAATCGATTGTCTATAGATCAAAATCAAATGTTAAAATGGGAAGTAGATAGCTTTAAAATCCATAATTTTGAGACATTAGAAGAGATTAATGATGAGGGAATAACCAAGTTGATTAATTTCTTAGCAGAGATTGGAATAGCGTACTAGTAGCTATAGTTATTGGAAAATATTATAAACAGTACACCTTGCTCCGCCGTAGCTACGCGAAGGCGAGCTTACCCTTCGTTTTCGTACCCTAACCTTAATTCTATCCCTGCCTACGGCAGACAGGTTAATTTTTATAATATTTAATTATTACGATCATATCAAGCCTCAGCATCTATCTCTTCTTGAGGAACTGTATCAGTATTACTGTATGCAATATTATTAGCATCTAATATTTCTTGAATATCAGTAGGAATATTTGTTAGATTTAATCCAGGTATTATCTTTTGAGCAAGTTGAACCCAGCTTAGATCTTTTTGTGATACTTTAATTTGATTGAATAAAGCTTCAACTATAGCAGGATGCGATTTTTCATCCATGCTAGCTAATAAATCAAAAATTGTTAAAGTATCAACATTCTTTGGATCTATTTGTGTATTAAAATTACCTAAGCTATCTGCCATAAAAATATTTTTAAAATTTAAACTGCGTTATTTTAGTAGAAATTTTGGGGAAAAGGAAGTGGTTTACTCATGAAATATTTATGGTTCGGTTATAAAGCGCATAGCCCATTGCTCGAAGCCAATTGAAAAAATATAGTGTAAGACGAAGCTCGCCTGCGCGTAGCCGCTACGGCGAAGCCAGGTGTTAGTGTTATGAATAAGGTATTCTATAACTCTTATTATTACGAATTGTGTTTAAACAAAACAACATCACCATCTTTCATGATGTACGTCTTGCCTTCTAGCCTTACTTTGCCATTTTCTTTGGATTTTAACCAACCACCAAAATTCACAAAGTCTTCCCAATTTACAATGTCTGCTGCAATAAAATGATCTCCAATGTCTGAATGGATTGCTCTTGCTGCTTCTGGTGCATTATCGCCATTTCTAATTGTCCAAGCTCTAACTTCAGTTGGGCCAGATGTGAAATATGAGATTAAGCCTAGAATGTCATATGCTTTTTTGGTTAATAATTCTAAACCAGAATTTGCCATGCCTAATTCTCTCATAAACTCAATTTTCTCTTCATCTTCCATTTCTGCAAGTTCAGCCTCAAGTTTAATATCCATAAAGATCTTTGGTTTATCTCCAAGCACGTCTTCAATTTCTTTCTGAATATTTTCAATTTGGTCTTCTGTTGAATTAATAAGATAAATAACAGGTTTGTCTGTAAGTAGAAATAGACCTTTTCTAAGTTCAGCAGTTTCTTCGTCGTTTGAAAGTGCAAAGTCACTAGCTAACTTACCATCGCTTAGGTGCTGCATAAGATCTTCTAAATATTTCATTTGTGGAACTAATTTTTGATTTACTCTTACGGGACCTTTGAAACTGTGAATTTTAGCTTCCAAAGTTTCAATATCTTTCAAAATAAGTTCAGTATTGATTAATTCAATATCTCGCTTTGGATCAACAGTGTTTTCAACATGAGTTATGTTTGAATTTGCAAAAGATCTTACTACATGAACTATTGCAGAAGTTTGTCGAATATTTGCCAAAAACTTATTGCCCAAACCTTGGCCAGCAGCTGCACCTTTAACAATGCCAGCAATATCAACAAATTCAACAACAGCCGGAGTAATTTTTGCAGGTTTTTCAACTTCAGCAATTTTTTGAAGTCTTTCATCATGCACAGTAACAACTCCAAAGTTTGGATCAATTGTGCAGAAAGGATAATTCTCTGAAGGAACACCAATTTTCGTTAATGCATTAAAAAGCGTAGATTTCCCAACATTTGGTAGACCAACAATTCCGAGAGATAGATTCATAATCAGTTTTCAGTTAAAAGTTTAAAGTTATATTTTGACTTGTAATTATACTGTGCCTAGTTAAATATTAAAAGCCTATGCTATACTTGCAAAATTTAAAATTCAATTATGGACGAATATCCAGAGAATAGTTTATATAATACAATTGCTGAAACCTTAGAAGTATTTTCAGATGCAATTGGTCTTGCTAATGAAGCTAAATTATTAATAATACAATTCAATGCTGTCTATCATAATGAGCTTGACCACCAAGTGGATTTAAGTAATATTTTAACGAATATAGATGATACTTTTTCAGCAATTATATGGACATTTAGTCGCTTTAACACTCTTTATAAAGTGTTTTGTGAAGCTATTACACCTGAGGAATTAGAGTTAGCTGGCATGGAAATGACTGTTTTATTTACATATGGAACATCTAAAGAATCTAGATGCCAACTAATGTGCAATGAATTTGTAGGACACGTCACACGATATACACAAATGATATACGACAAACGCTTTGATATTGTTAAATGGCTAGAATGGTGTGATTTAGAATTTGGTTGTCTACCAGAAGAAACTTCACAAATAATACAAAATCTTGAATTAATTAATAGAAAGCTAGTAGATGCTAGATTAAGGCTTCTTAGCATTAGGTAGAAACTTCAAGTTAGTAGTGATATGATTCCTGGTATATTATCTTATCTAAAAATAAATGATTGTACGAAATCCAAGTCAACGTGTTGCAGTGTTAGTAGATGTTCAAAACCTTTACTACTCAGCTAAAAATCTGCATAAAGCTAAAATTAATTTCAAGAATCTTTTAAATCTTGCTGTTCAAGGTAGAACATTAACCAGAGCAATTGCCTATGTTATTAATGCTGACCCAACTGGGGAAGAGAATGAGTTTTTTGAAGCTGTAAATCTAGCAGGCTTTGAAACTAAAGAAAAACCACTACAAATCTTTTACGGTGGAGCAAAAAAAGGCGATTGGGACGTTGGAATTGCAATTGACGCTGTGCGTTTAGCTCCAAAAGTGGATTCAATAATTTTGTGTTCTGGTGATGGTGATTTCAGACCAGTTGTAAATTATCTACAATCTGCTGGTTGCTTGGTTGAAGTTGTTGCATTTAAGAAGACAGCAAATAATGATTTGATGGAAGAAGTTGATGATTTTACAGATATTGATGAGCACCAAACAGATTTGTTGTTCAGAAAAAAGACTTTTGTGAAGAGATAAATTTTATGAAATATAAAAAGCTAATTTTTGTTTTACCAGTAATCTTTGTTGTAGGTTGCATGTGCATGTTTGTAAGTATTATTTTTATCTTTAAAAGGACAGAATTGATATCTGCAGAAGACTTAAAGGAAGCAGTAAATAATTATGTTGAGATTTCTTGTGGATTTAAAGAAGAAGATATAGTAATTGAAAATATGAAACCCGTAAAATCTTCAGTAATTGCTGTAGCTTTTGCAGATCCAATTGAATACTTTTATCGAAACATAAAATTTAATGCTAAGTCAGTGAGGGTTAATTATATCTTTAAATTTAAAAATGAGGAACTAACAGTAGACTCAATCGAAGATAATGATGGTACTGCATTTTCATGCACATCGTATTTGTAATCCTTATTGTAGGGTTACAAATAACAGCACACTAGTAATCAAAAATCCCACTACACCCACACCTAAAACTTCTCTAAAGCCTCTGTAGCTATGGACTTCTGCTGCGCTTTCTAATCTCTTTTGATATAAATAATACGTTATTGTTATCAAGAATGAAAAGACTAATTGATGAGTTGGATCAACATTTTCAAAGATTACTAAATCCAATGCTACTGCCAGTGTCACAAGTAGAAATGGAGCTAATGCAACCACCAACCAACTTCTTTTCTTAAGTCTTTTATAGTCCATTGCAACCATAATCGCACTGCAAAGTGGTGTGAGTAATAGTCCTGAAATAAGGATGTGGAATGGGTTAAAAATGAGGTTAGTTTTGGTCATGTTAAAGAAAGCTGTAATACTTTGTAATGTGTAGTAATAAAATTGTAATACATTGTCCACTAGGTAACTAATATTACTACGTTTTACAACGTCTTACTATTTATTACAATATTTTACTATTAATAATGTAAATAACAAAAACTGTGTTGAACCCACAAACCCTTGTCTGACAAAAAATCAAATGCTAGAATCGCGTGGATTAATTTTTAGAAGATTTTACAATATATGGATAAAATGGATAAACAAAAAGATCCTAGGGATATTTTAGATATTGAATTTCAAAAAGTAACATTTGAAATTAACAAAATCTTTGGCAATCAAACTAAAGGCCATGGGCCACAACACCCAAGATATTCAGACTTAGTTGATATTAATGTTAGGTATAATGCGACTGATAATTATAGACGAGCAAGCAAGATTTATCAGGAAGCTCAAAATTTACTTGCCGAATTGAGTCCGAAAGTTCAAACTACCGAAAATATTAAACAAGAAGTTACTGAAGCTTAATTAATAATATTTTTATTATATGAATCAAGAAAATTTTACAGAACAAGATGCAGCTGAGTATTTAATTGAGGCACACTCTAGTCTATTTGAGGCGTTAATGCCATTATGGGGTGAAAGCAGACTTGATAATGATCTGAAAATTGATTTATTTAGCGAGTCAGCAGCTTTACTTAATCAATTTAGATCAGAAAGTTCAAATAAAGTTTTAGATTATGCTCAGCTTGATTCTTGTTATACTAGGCTTTTTGAGATAAAGGAGCAATTGACACATGCGATCTAAACCTCTCAATCTCATGCGCAAGCATTTCAATGTAAAGTGCATAACCAATTGCTGCAATGTGGCCGTGTTGTTTCTCACCTAAAATTGTTCCCGCTCCTCTAATTTCTAAGTCTTTTGAAGCAATTTGGAAACCAGCGCCTAAATCTTTATTCTCCACCAAAGATTGCAGTCGTTGAACATACAATTTATTTTTTTTCTTCTTCAATTTCTCATCAATCAAAATATTATCTGGCATTTCAACTTTATGTTTAGCTGGATCTGGAGCTAAAAGATAACAAAAAGCTTGATTATCAGATCTACCAACTCTACCACGCAGTTGATAAAGTTGAGAAAGCCCAAACCTATGGGAATCATTAACAATAATAGTATTTACATTTGGTAGATCCAAACCATTTTCAATAATTGTAGTGCAAATTAAACAATCAAATTTATGCAAATAAAAATCAGTCATAATGCGATCTAAATTTGCTGGAGACATTTGTCCGTGAGCAAAATCAAACTTTATGCCTGGCATTAAGTTCTGTAACTTTAACTTTATAGCTTGAATTGTATTTACTTTATTATGCAAAAAATATACTTGCCCACCTCGAGAAATTTCAAAACCAATCGCATTTGCTACTTTATGCCAGTCTTGCAGAATAATCTCTGTATCAATCGCTTTTCTACCTTTAGGTGGCGTAGTTATGATTGAAATTTCTTGAATAGAAGAAAGAGCCATACTCAAAGTTCTCGGAATTGGTGTTGCACTAATTGAAAGCAAATGAACTCCATAATTAAGTTGTTTAATCTTTTCTTTTTGTTTAACTCCAAACTTCTGTTCTTCATCAATAATCAAAAGTTCTAGTTTCTTAAATTTAATATCAGTGCTCAGAAGCCTGTGCGTACCGATAACAATATCAACCTTACCTTCATTTAGTTCTTGAATAATTTTTCTATTTTCTCGTTCAGGATTAAATCTTGATAAATATTTAATAGTCACAGCAAAATCTTTAAAACGTTCTTTAAAAACTGCATAGTGCTGAGAAGTTAATATTGTTGTTGGTGCAAGCACAGCAACTTGACCACCTTCTTCAATAATTTTAAAAGTAGCGCGCATTGCAACTTCAGTTTTTCCAAAACCTACATCGCCAACTAGCAATCTATTCATTGGTTTTGTGTTTTCTAAATCACTAATCACTTCATTAATTGAGGTCATTTGATCTTTAGTTTCAACGTATTTGAATTTTTTAACAAAATCTAAATATAAATCACTATCTTTTTTTGAAATTGCTTTGGCTTTACTCACTTCTCTTTTTGCCATGTGTTCAACAAGTTGTCTGGCTATAAGTTGAGTTGATTTCTTAATCTTGTCTTTTGTAGCCTTCCAACTGCCTTTACCAAGCTTAGTTAATTTTGGCTGTGTGTCCGAATTTCCTAAATATTTTGTAATTTTCTCAATTTGATTAATTGGAACAAAAAGTTCATCTGTTCCATCAAATTTAAGATAGAGATAATCACTTTTTGTATTGTCATAAGATTCTTGTTTAAGCCCCGCATAAGCTGCAACGCCATAGTCTTCATGAACAACATAATCACCAACTTGAATCTCACCTTCAAACTGAGCAATTAGCTTTTTAAGTCTAGTTGAGCTAAATTCTGACTTGCTTTGGTTTAAATAGACAGAGCCAAAAAGTTCTCTGTCGGTAAAGAAAGCAAATTTTGAGTCATCAGAAACAAAACCTGCTGGTAGACTTGCAAGCAGTTTAGCGTCCAAATTATGATCAAAAATTGTTATCTGGCTAGATGAATCAAGAATGTATGTTTTTAAATCTGCAGGAAGCTCTAATGAATGCTTTGAGTTTATTATAATTTGGTAACCGGCAGTTTTTAATCTTTCAACTTCAGTTGAAAAAACTTTTAGATTTGAGAAAAAAAGTGACGGAAACTTTATGTCTGTTTCTACCACCTCAATTTCATAGTCAGTATGAAATTCTTGAATGCCTTTAATATTTTTATTTGTAAAGATAATTTTTTGTAAATCTTTGTTATTTGCACTGTTAATTTTAATCTCACTAATCTCAGCACGATCGTAGGGCAAATTAGGGCATAATATTAGTAATTCTAAATCTCTAATCTTTCGACCAGTAATAACATCAAAAGCATAGATTTTTTCACAATCTTCACCAAAAAACTCAATTCTGACGGGGTTGTCATAGCCTGGAGGAAATATTGAGATTACATCACCTTTCACAGAAAATTCCAAAACATTTTCAACACTTTCAACTCGGCTATATTGCACAATTCCAGCGTTATATTTCTCTAAATATGCATTGTCTGAGTCTTGTGATTTTGACTCTGAAATTAGCTTTAATAGTTCACTAAACTTCAAATTGCTAATTGTATGAGCCTCTGCTTCGGCAAGATATTGAATTATGTCTTGAGAATAATTTTGGGCGTAGAGATAGTTAACTTCCTTTTGTAGAAATATAGAAGTTAGGTGAGGTAGAGTTTTGATAATCTGGATCGTATTTTTCATAACTAGACATTTTAGCATTAGAAAGGCATAAATTCTCTAATAGTCCTCCTGCTTTGAGTTATTAGCCCAATTGTAAAATCTATGTATATTATTCCCCCCTAGAGCTCTGAAATCTAACTTTCTGCTATAATTGCGAAATTTAAAAAAGTCTGATGGATGGAATTTTAATTCAAAAAAATAATGATCAAGGTGAAAGAGAACCTCAGATTCACCTGCTCGAAAGAGTTTTTGGGATTGATAGTGAAATGTCGCATTACGAAATTCAATTAAGAGAATATTTATTCCCAATTCTTTCGAGTGAATCTCCTATGTGGAGAACATTATTTTTGCAATATCATTTAGGTTTGAGAAGTGCACACGATGAAAGTTCAAATCCTATTTTTGCTATGAACTACAAAAATGCAGAAGATAAAATAAATTCTATTTATCCAAATTTGAAGTACGAAAAATTAGGAACATCACCTTTTTATGAAGGAATGCGCAATTCTGCAAAAAAAATTCTGAGTACAATGACAGGAAGTAAATTTATTTCAGAATTTTTGGAAATAAACACAAATATTTCTTTAGACCAGTTTTTGCCGAACCTATTAATAAATAACTTATATAAATCAGAATTCACGCGCTTAATCTTTAGAGGCACTGTACAATCAAATTATATTATTAACAGATATGATGAGAATGTGATTAGAAATAATTTTTCACTTCCAATGCACTGTTTAATGTTTTTTGCTTTTAAGAATGTTGGCTTCAGAAGCACAAAAGCACCTCGAGATTTTGCACTGAATACATATTTAAAAAGCATAATTCATGGTATAGGAAGGATGGTCTCCGCAAAAGATTCCAATGTACATAGAAATACGGGCTCTAATTATTTTCACGCAATTAATGATCTTTTGGAAGGTACTTTTGCTCTAAATTTTGGAGCAGGAAAACTGATGTTAAATCCAAACATGCATTCTATGAAAATGGATAAGTTAGTTTCTTTAATAACGATAGAGAATCCACCTCAAGACTTTCTTGAAATAACAGGTACCAATGAAATGCATTTTGTCGCAATGAAGCAGATGTTAGAAGAACACTTTCGCAATAGCCTTGGTAGAAAGACCGTAAATAATGGAAATATTATAGAAAGTTAAATTTAGATTTATGGTTGATTTTCAAATTACTACAAAAACGGCAGATGATAATATTTATTTAGATGACATTGAAACCTTAGATTTACATCCTGCTAAACAATTACTTGAAGTCATAGATAAACGATATCAATCTAACCAGGTTGCTAGTAAAAATGATGTCGCACTTTTGGAAGCAGGATATAGACTCAATTTAAGAATTGCAGAAATATATACTCACTTTTTTGAGAACGAAAATAATCTTAAATTAAAAGATGAAATTGCATGGAAGTATATTCATGCAAGAAAATATGCTTATTTGTCTTTTAAACTAACGGATAATGTTGCATGGTTAGATAAATCAATTAGTACTGCAGAGATATTATGTAGCTTTTTCAATAAATATTCACCCGAAGAATTCACACAATTGAGTGCACAATATGTGTATTGTCTAGAAAATCTTTCAAATTTCTACTATCAAAAATATGAATATCTTTATAGAGAAAAATCAGGTTTAATTTTTCAAGTTTCATATCTTGAATGTGCAGATGCATTTATTAAATTAGCTATAGATAAACTGCAGTTTGCTTTTAGAACTGAAAGTGTGGAATTCAGACAAAGTTATATACAGCAAAACTTTCTTAGAGGAAGATATAATGATCGTTTGGCACAGAAATACTATGAATTAAAAGAAAATGAAGCTGATTTTAATTATAAGATATTTCTTGCTCAACAAATCTGTTTTGAATGCTTTAAAAACGTGCAGCAAGTTGGCGTTAATCTTTCAAATACCGACATGCTAGGAATGTTATTTAGTTCTTTCCGTCTTGCAAGAGATACTTTAGTAATTTTTCCTAATGATTTTGAAAAGTACAGATTTTGGTTGGATAATTTGCGATACGCCCTAGATAAAGGGAAAGAATATCAAGATAAAGCTGTTCGGCGAGAAGTAGCTATACTAGAAGGAAATCTAAAGTATTTTACGTAATCTTCCTTAACCACTCACCTGTATAGCTCTCTTTAGTGTTCGCAATGTCTTCAGGTGTTCCTTCTGCAATGATATAACCACCCTTCTCTCCTCCTTCTGGCCCCATGTCAATGATCCAATCTGAAGTTTTAATAACGTCTAAGTTATGCTCAATCACAACCACAGAATTATTTTTGACTACTAATCCGTGTAGAACTATTAATAATTTTCGAACATCTTCAAAATGCAAACCTGTTGTTGGTTCATCAAGAATATACAAAGTTTTACCAGTTGATCGTTTTGAGAGTTCAGAAGATAGTTTTACACGTTGAGATTCGCCGCCAGACAAAGTTGTTGCGCCTTGTCCAAGTCTAATGTAGCCGAGACCTACATCCTGCAATGTTTGTAGCTTAGAATTAATTTGATTGATATTTTGAAAGAAAGTTGTAGCTTCATCAACAGTCATATTCAAAACTTGAGAAATATTTTTGCCTTTATAGTCAATTTGCAAAGTCTCTCTGTTATAACGCTCACCATTACATTCCTCGCATTTTACATAAACATCTGGCAGAAATTGCATTGAAATCTGAATTAAGCCAGCTCCCTGACATTTCTCACATCGTCCACCTTTAACATTAAAGCTAAATCTACCGGCTCTATAGCCTCTAGCTTTAGCTTCTTTAGTTTGAGCAAATAATTCCCTAATCTGAGTAAAAATGCCAGTATAAGTCACAGGATTTGATCTAGGAGTCCTTCCAATTGGTGACTGATCTATATCAATAACTTTATCAATATGTTCTAATCCTCTAACTTCATTATGTTGTCCAGGTGCATCTTTAGCATGGAATAAGTATTTTGCTAGAACTTTATATAAAACATCATTAATCATTGAAGATTTTCCACTACCTGAAACTCCAGTCACAGAAACAAATTTACCTAAAGGAATTTCAAGATCAACACCTTTCAAATTATTATGTTTAATGCCTGTAATCAAAAGTTTGGCATTTTTGTCCTTCTTGTCAACAGCTGCGCGAATAGTTGTGTCAACAGTTTTAATCTTTTTAATTGCATCATAAATCTCTTTTCGGTCAATCTTTTTTTTGCCAGACATATATTGGCCAGTAATTGATTCTTTTGAAGCAATAATATCTTCAATTTGGCCAAAACCTATGACTTTACCACCTTTTTCTCCAGCTCCTGGACCAATGTCTATCACATAATCAGCTTTTCTAATTGTATCTTCATCATGTTCAACAACAATTACTGTATTTCCTATATCTCTCAAGTTTTCTAAAGTATGAATCAATTTATCATTATCTTTTTGGTGTAGGCCAATTGAAGGCTCATCTAAAACATACAAAACTCCAGTTAAACCCGTTCCAATCTGTGAAGCAAGTCTAATTCTTTGAGCTTCTCCACCAGATAAAGTTCTAGCAGTTCTGTTTAACGTTAAGTAATTTAGACCAACTGCAACTAAGAAGTTTAATCTCAATCCAATCTCTTTAAATATTTGTTTGCCAATTTCTAGTTCCTGATTTGATAATTTATCGTCTTCAGGATCAATTGGTTGCAAGTTGAATAGTTCTGTTAGGCTAGCGGAAGGGGAAAGAGAAGATACCTTTCCCTGGCTATCACCGACTGTTTGATTTCCTGATGACAGATTATTAATCCATTCATAGGCATCTGAAATTGCCATAGAACCAATGTCCACAATGTTTTTTCCGCCAATCGTCACAGCCAAAACTTCTTTCTTCAATCTGTAGCCTTTACAAACTGGGCAAGATTTTTCAATCATATACTGCTCAATTTCTGAACGAATATATTCAGATTCAGTTTCACGATATCTTCTTTCCAAATTTGGGATAACACCTTCAAATTTGCTGTTCCAAACGTTGGAATTGCCTTCTTGATTTGTAAAATTAATCTTATATTTTTTAGTTTCACCAGTTCCATAAAGAACAATTTTCAATTGATCTTCAGTTAGAGATTTGATTGGAACTCTCAGTGAGAATTTATGCTCTTTTGAAACTTCTTCAAGCAAAGTCATTAAATATGAATTCTCATTTTCAACAATTCTGTTCCAAGGGTAAATTCCACCTTCTTTGATTGTTAGTCTTGGATTATAGACATTTGATGGGTCAATCTCTTTAATATTTCCCAAACCATGACATTCTGGACATGCACCAAATGGTGAGTTGAAAGAAAAAGAATGAGGCTCAATTTCTGGAAATGAAATGCCAGTTTCAGGATCAACTAATTTTTCTGAATAAAAAATATCGTTAGCCTTTGAAGCTTTATCGTCCTTATCATCAACAATATTAATCAAAACTTCACCATCACCTAGATTTAAAGACATTTCAATTGAGTCTGTCAAACGTTTTACAAATGCTTCATCCGCTTTTGAATCTGGTTTAATGGCAAGACGATCAACAACTAGTTCAATGTTATGTTTAACAAATTTATCTAATTTTATTTCTTCTTCAAGTGAATACACATGTCCATCAACTCGAACTCGAACATAACCTTGTGATAAAAATCTTGTAAATAACTCTTCATAGGTTCCTTTTCTATTCTTTACTAATGGAGCTAAAACTAATATTTTAACTTCTTCAGACTTATGTGACGTTGGAAAATTTAAAATTTGATCAACAATTTGTTGTACAGTCTGCTTTTCCAAACGTCTACCAGTGGATGGACTTCGTGGATGGCCAACTCTTGCGAAAAGTAATCTTAAATAGTCATAAATTTCGGTAACTGTTCCAACTGTGGATCTTGGCGAATGCCCTGTACTTTTTTGATCAATAGAAATTGCAGGGGATAGTCCCTCTATCAAATCAACGTCTGGCTTATCCATTAAGCCTAAAAATTGTCTTGCATAGGCTGACAAAGATTCAACATAACGTCTTTGACCTTCTGCATAAATAGTATCAAAAGCCAGTGAAGATTTTCCAGAGCCAGAAAGCCCTGTAATCACAGTCAATTTATCTTTTGGAATATCAACATCAATGTTTTGTAGGTTGTTAGTTCGCGCACCTCTAACTCGAATAAATTCCTGTTTTAAATTACTAGTCATGTTGAAGTGGTAAACTTTTTATTATACCATCTCTCGTGTGGTAAATGGAAATGGTATACCGTCCGGGCAATCAGGAATAAGGACTAGGATAAGGGTTAGGACCAGGAGTCAATAGTAAAAGAAGACCAATAAGAAAAAGAATATAACCACCAACAATTTAATTTCTAACAGGAAAGCAAAGCCAAGTGAAAATATATCACTCAGAATTTGAATAACACCTTCGTTTCTTTTTACTTCCATTTTTTCCAATGTCATTTTTTACTGTATTAATTTAAAGCTTGAGCATAATTTATTACTTAAACATTGAGTAAAATTTAGGTAAATTAAATTGAGTACTTTGTTCGATAAATTGTTGGCGATAAACTAAGAACATGTAATTTAGAAACAGATTTTATCAGGATATTTATTAACCAATCAATGCTTTTTTAGCTGGTAGAATTCTCTAGTAACGGAAGAGTGAAATAGAAGGTCGAACCTTTACCAATAACGCTTTCAACACCAATTGCGCCTTCGTGTCTTTTGATAATTTCAGAAGAAATATACAAACCTAAACCTAAACTATGTTCAACATCACGTTCTTCTTCAACTCTAAAATATTTTTCAAAAATCTTTTTACTTTTTTCTTCAGAAATACCAATGCCAAAGTCTTGCACCATTACTTTTGCATTATTCTTTTCTTTCTGAATATAGACTTTGATGTTTGAAGCATTTGGTGAATATTTCACGGCGTTTGTCAGAAAATTTGTAATTACCTGGCTGATTCGGAAGCGATCAGCTTCGACAAAAATATTCTCTGTTGGGTTCTCAAAATGAATTGTGTGGCTTGGTGAAAGAGATTGAGTATCTTCAATTATTTCTATAAGAAGTTGATTTAGATCAAAGTTAGCTTTATTTAAAGTTAACTGTCCAGCATGAATTTTAGAGACATTCAACAAATCACTAACCAGCTCATTAAGCTTATGAAGTTGATCATCCATTTTATTAACAAATTTATTATTCTCCTGGAAACGATCTTGCAGTCTCCTCTCCAGAAGTTGAACGTAGCCTTTAAGAGTAGTTAAAGGAGTTTTGAGTTCATGGCTAGCCATGCTTATAAACTCATCTTTCTTTTGTTCTTCTTTTTTACGTTCAGTTATATCAACCACTAAAAACATACATTGCCCTGAATCGGGATCAATGTAAACGGCACTTAAAATCACTGGGATTACTTGACCATCTTTATGTATAAATTCTCTTTCCACTGGGCCGATATAACCTCTCTGAACAAGTTCTTTTAAAGTTTCGTTATATAAAGTTGCGAAGCTGCCGGGAGTTACACGATTTAAATTAAAGTCATCTTCTTTTATATCTTCATGTTTAAAGCCTACAATATTTAAAAAAGCCTCATTTGCTTCAGTAATATTATTATCTCCGCTAGCCATAAACATACCAATGATATTTGAATTAATGAGTTTAGAATATGTTTGTTGGCTCTTTTCTAACCATTTTTGATAGTTTGTTCTGTCTGTGACATCGGTTGCAGAAACAATTAAAAAATCAACTTTATTTTTCTTTTTATAAATTGGCACAATATTTATAGCAACATTCATAAACTTTCTATCATTGATTTTTATAATGTCATCATAACTAACTTGATTTCCAATCTTTGCATGTTCTATATTCTGTTTTAACCTTTCACTTACTTCCGTTGAGTATTGCCATGGAATAATTTCAGTAATTTTTTTATCTACAATACTATCTGAATTTTCATCAAAGAGATTTGCAAAAGTTTTGTTTGCCTCAAAAATTGTTCCATCTGGTTTAACTAAAACAATTAGAGTAAAAATACTATCTATAATATTACGGAGACTGTCTTCACTTTGGATTAGTTTGGAGTTTATGTGATGGACTACTTTTGTGTTTGCTGCCAATTTGCCTGTCACATAACTTATGATTAATGTTGTGACAGCATAAAACAAAAACTGCGCGGCTTGATAAATATTTATCTCAAAGAAATCATTTGACCAGAAGAAAACATTAATCAGTGGAATGGAAATTAGAATGCAATAAATGCCCGAAACAAAGCCACCAAGCCATGAGCACAGAAAAACTATAAAGACGAAAAAGAGAAAAGGTGAATTTTCATAATATTTGTCAAAAGTGAGCCTAGCAATAATAAGTATTGCCATTAATATTAGTGGGACGATGAACTTGAGAAAAAAGAGGTAGATGTTATTTTTACTTATTAATCTGAAATATATTTTCATTACTTCCTAATTTCTTAATTAATTAAGTAGCAATTGTGAAATCGCTAGGTAATTATACTACAGTAATGGGTTATGAGGTGTAAACAGAGTAATACAATTGTAATAAGTAGTAATAAGTTGTAATAAATAGCTTTTAGCATCAGCTATTAGCTTATTCCCAAAATATTTTTATTACTTAGTAACAAGCCCATTGCCCGTGGCTCACAGCTCGTTGCCACCTAACTCAATAGGCTTTCTAGTTTTTTGGAAACATTTAGTTCTTCTTCTAAACTCATTTGTAATTTCGTATGAAGTTTTTTGTTTTTTTGTTCTTTCAATGCATGCAGAAATGAAACGTAATGTCCCATTTTGGTATGTTCAACTTTAATTGCAGCACAAATAATTAATAAGTCCGGATTTTCGTCAAACTTTTGAAGTGCTTCAGAACCTTCAAGTAGTAGTTCGCGAAATGAAGGAGATTCCATTTCTTCTAAAGGCAAGCCTAGTTCAACAAAAATATCTTCTAATCTTCTTACATGATCACCTATTTCTTCATAATGCAATTGCATTGCTTGCTTGAGATCATCTGATTTAACTTTCTGTAATATTAATGGGAACTCATCAATTAAGCTATTTTCAATAAAATATAATTTTTTTAAACTTTCTTGCAAATATTTTGATAGTTGAGACATGAATTATGGGTAATTGTTGTATAATAGATAATAGTCTTAATTCAACAAATTACTTTGAATTTAAAGTAAATAAGAAGTAAAGTTCTATGACTAAGCAAACTTCAAAAACTAAGACAACAAGAGCAAAGCTTCTTCACAGCACAAATACTCATATGAGTATTATTCAAGGCTATGTTCAATTGCTAGATAGAAAATTTGTTGAAGGTTCTAAAGAAAAAGAATGGATTAGTAAAATATTGAAAGAATGTGAGAATCTGCAAAATGTTATTGAGAAGATAAAAAAGGAGAAATAATAATTATCGAGTGTCATGCTGAATTTATTTCAGCATCTAATTATTAGATCCTGAAACAAGTTCAGGATGACTTTTCGGTGGTTTAAGTGGCTAAACTACTTTCAATATTTTACTTTTCCAAATATTTCTTCATTGCTCCAAAATAATCTCCATTCCAGCCGTCAATTAAGTTCTGATGTTCTTTTTCAGGGTAACCTTTGTGAAGTAAATCAATAGTTGTGATTCCATCTTCTTCGTGTAAATCGATCTTAACTCCTGAAGGTTTTTCCCAATCGCCATAAACCCACCTTTGTATAATGCTTTTTTCTTTAATAACTTGCATATTTTTGCCTGTGATGTCTCCACCCCAAAGGCTAAACTCAAAATTAGGTTCAGCTGCCATTTTTGCAGGCCCTGCGCCCCATCTGTTAATTTCTTCTGGATCAACAAGCGCTTGCCAAACTTTAGCAATAGGAGCTTTGATTTTGTATTGAAGTGTGATTTCGGGCATAAGTATTAATCAAACTAAATTTATTATATTATACTCTATATAAATTATTTTTCTACCTAAGTATGGCAAGTACAAAGGGCAAGAATATTAGCTTATTCGGTAAGTCTGTTCATGTAAGTGAAATTTCAGATAAAGTAATATTACTTAAATCTGATGGAACTGAAAATACTTCCAAATGGAGTAATATTCCTGCAGCTATAGCGTATGATATTAGTTCGGGTGATCTCGAAACAATAAAAATGTTGGCATTCAGCCTGAAATTATATTTGGAGAACTCATCTAATCATGCGGATTCTCGTAATTATCCAACACTAACACTTTCTCTTTTGAAAGATTTACCAACTTTTGAATATGGGGGCAAAGAAATATCAATTACACCTGAACTTCTAAAAGATCAGCAAAACCTTAAAGATGCTTTTAAGAATTTTAATATAGATTCAAATAACTTTATACTTGAAGAAAATGGTGTAAGAACCAAGCTGGATCTCGTAAATGAAGGTGCTTTATATCATCTTAAAATCTCAACACTAGCAGACCAAAGAAAATTCCGTGACGGTGTAGATATGCTTTCGCCTTCAGTTATGCTTTGGCTGAGAGATACACATTTAAATATTCCTACAGAATTTACTCCTGAAATAGGTGAGTTACTAAGCGGCTCTCATATTTCTGGTGATAAATTTACTACTGATAATGGTGAAATTATAGATCCTGGGCCTCCACCTGAAAACCCTGGTCTGAACTAATTATATAGGGTAAGACGAAGGGTTAGAGTAAGTGGAAGTATACTAACGATGGCACACATTACTAACCATTAATCCTATAACCAAAACCCCTTGAGGTTTCTATTAACTTTGTTTTGAAGCCTTTTTCAAGTTTATCTCGAAGTTTGCCAATGTGAACATCAACAACTCTTGTGTCTACAATTGTTGTATAGCCCCAAACTGCATTCAAGATTTTTTCACGAGTTAATATTCTAGATTTGTTTTGTAGCAAATATCTTAAAAGTTCAAATTCTTTAGCGGTAAGATCAATTTTCTTTTTGGCCCTTTCAACTTCCAAAGTTTCTAAATTTAAAGATAAATCTTCTGCTGTCAGAATATTTGTTACTGTATTACTGCCATTTCTAAGCCTTGCGTTTATTCTAGCTAGCAACACATCTGCATTAAATGGCTTTGTTACATAGTCATCTGCGCCAGCATTTAGAGCATTAATTGTAGTTTCTTGAGATTTGTCTCCAGTTAAAATGATTATTGGTAGGTCTGGATAAAGTTTTCTAAGCTCCATGCAAATTGTCTCACCACGAATGTCATCCAATTCTAAATCAATAATAACAAGCTCAGATTTATTTAATTTAAGAACTTTCAAAGCTTCTGTACCTGAAGTGTAGCCTTCAACTACAAAACCTCCATTTTCTGAAAGGAATTCTTTGATGAAATTTATTAAATCTTTATTGTCTTCTATTATGATTATTTTTTTTAACATAGTATTTTTATGTAATAAATGTATTAACTTTGTTTTGAAAGTCTGCAATATCAAAAGGTTTTTTGATAATATCTGCAATTTGTAATTTACTTGCCACTTCCTCTAAATTATCTATAGCAGAAATAAGGATTATTGGAATATCTGCTAATTCAGGAGTTGTTTGTAGTGAATTAACAATACTATCTACTTTTTTACCTTTAATCCAATAATCAAGAAGTAAAAGATCTGGACTATAGCGCTTTACACTTTCTACTAAGTTTGCAAGTTCAGTGGTGCTTCTGAATTCATGTCCCGAATCTTCTAAGAGAATCTGCATGAGTTCCAATATGTCTGTATCGTCTTCACATATGAAAATTTTCATTGAAATATAGGAAGTTATATATTTACAAAATATATTAATTTAGAGAGAAAATGTCAATGGTTTGAGAGCTATTTGATAGCAATTTCTAATTATTCAACAAGGATTCTACCAGTAGAATCATCCTTTTTAGGAATGTAAAAACCATGTAAAATCCGGCAGACTTAAAGCCCACCGGACTAAAAAAGGTTACTTGAGTGTTACCACTATTTCTTAGGCATGTGTTTTCTATCTGCTTCAGTTTCTTCGCCTGTCATTTCAGGATAAACAAAATAAAGCGCATAAGAATAGAATGTCACTCTATTGCTTAATCTGTAAGTATCTACAGCAAATTTATGCATATTTGCAGGATATTCCTTTGTGAAAAGCACTGTGAAAAACGCAATTATTGAATAGATGCACATTACAATGCTTCGAAAAAATAAAACAAACAACTGTGGAATTAAAACAAACCAGCTCAAGAATGCTGCAAAAAGCATTCTTTTTCTTGTAACAACTTCTGGGTAAGCAATATCAAGATCAGCTTTCTCCCATCTTTCATTTGGACCAAATGGTGGGTAGCCATCAACTAAATTCATTAAAGAAGCATTTAATCTTAAAGACCATCTCATATAGCCAACAACTGCCTCAAAAGTTACAAAAGGATATTTTTCTGTAAACAAAACTGCAAAGAAAGCGTATAGCATTAAAATCGCAACATAAATACTATAAAAATATATAAGAATTGCGTGAGGAATTGCAATGTAAAGCCAACCAAAAAATGTTCTTAACAAAAGCTCACCGCGAGAATAAGATTCTTGGTGCTGAATAGTAATCTTCATTAAATTAAGAATAAAAAATAAAATTGTTTAGTTAATATCCCCTCCAGTCCTTCGGACTACCTCCCCTTAGTTTAAGGGGAGGTGGCTTTAGCCGGAGGGGATACATTATATTACTGTCAAAGTTCCTTTCTGACCTAATGCTCTATGATTCATTACACTGCAGTAAAATTCAAAAGTGTCTCCTACTTTTGCTGTTGCTGGAATTGTAACTTCAATAATTGCTTCTTCGTTTGAGTTAAGCAAACCACTATCAACATCTAATTCATCAATAACAAAATTATGATGACCATCTTGGCTGGTAAGTTTAATCTTTAAAGTTTGACCTGGTCTACCTTGAAGCTCATCAGGTAAGAAATAATAACTACCCATGTTTATAGCAAAATCAGCTACTTCTAAACTATCTTCATCAACTGGAGTTGGATTAATTGGTGTGTCTGGAGTGTCGTTAAAATTTTCGGAGTCAGGATCGCCAGCTAAAGAAGTACCAGAAGCAGCATCTGATGTTGTTTCTGTCTCTTCATCTTTTGTATCTTCCCTTGATAATGTGTAACCTAGGAAACCTAGAACGCCTGTTATTGCTATAACAAGGACGACTATGAGAAGTGAACTTTTGGACATAGAATAGTGATAATAAATAAGATTAGTTTGTTAGCTTAAATTTGGGTCGTATTAATTACGCTTTGAAAGTAATACATTGTAAGACATAGTAAAAAGTAGTAATATTTTCGCCTTGATAACTTTAATCACTTTTCTTTACAATGTTTTACTATTTATTACAACTGCATTACTACGTATTACTAGCGAACTCTACTTATTACAATATATTACATATTTACAATTATTTCTATACTCACTAAATCTTCAAATCAACGATTGACTTATTTGACCTAGAAGATACAACCTTCTCAAACCCTAAACGGCTAGCATCTTTGATTCTTTTTTCTTCCATAAACACTTTTCTAATTTCACCTGTTAAGCCAACTTCACCAAAAAATATTGAAGTGTTAGGAACAGATTTATCTTTAAGTGATGAGATTATTGCTTGAATTACTGCTAAATCCATTCCTGGATCAGTAATTTTAATACCACCTGTAATATTTACATAGACATCAAAATCACCAGTGTTAATTTTTAATCTTTTTTCAATAATCGCTAAAAGTATAAATAGTCTATTTAAGTCAAAACCTGAAGTTGTACGTCTTGGATTTGAAAAATATGTTTTGGTAGCAAGTGCTTGAACTTCAACAACAACCGAACGCTTACCTTCCAGAACCAATGAATATACTGAGCCACTTGCTGGCACTTTATTTTTGTCAAAAAGCTCTTTGGTGTCATGAACTTCAATGAGTCCATCATTAGACATTCTAAAAATTCCAACTTCATCTGTGGAGCCAAATCTATTTTTTTCAACCCGAAGCATTCGAATATCAAAACGTTTATCACCTTCAAAATATAAAACTGTGTCTACCATATGTTCTAGAATCTTTGGTCCTGCAATATTTCCAGATTTTGTAATATGTCCAATAATAATTGTTGCAATGCCAAAGCCTTTTGAAAGATTCACAATTTGATTTGTTGTTTCAGAAATTTGTGAGATTGAGCCACTTGTTGATGTAATGTTTGGATCATACATCATTTGGATTGAATCAATAAATATAAAATCAATATCATCTTTATGTGTAAGAATATAGTTTTCAATATTTTTAATATTTGATTCAGCCAGGAAATTAACATTTTCTAACTTTAGCTTTAGTCTGTCTGCTCGATGTTTAATTTGCAAAGGTGATTCTTCACCTGCAACATATAAAACATTCATGCCTTGTTTAGAAAGGCTTTCAGTGATTTGAAGAGACAAAGTGCTTTTGCCAATGCCTGGAGCTCCTGATAATAAAATAACTTGTCCACTTATAATTTTACCTCCAATTGCGGTGTCAAATTCTAGAATATTTGTTACTTTTTCATTGGATCTAACTTTTTTATTGGCTTTCTCTAATTTATCTAAATCTTTCAATTTAACTGGTGTCACAATTTTTGCGGATACTGCAGATTTACCTTTTTTGCGAACAGGCGACAAGCTTTCTGGAGCTTCTTCAATAGTGTTCCATTGACCGCAGGTGGTGCAAACGCCTTGCCATTTGGAATATGTTGTTTGACAGTTGGAGCAGAGGTACATAATAAAATTCTAAATACGAAATTCTAAGTTCCAAATTTTGGGATTTAGATTTTAGAATTTAGTATTTACACATAATTGTATCATTCTTTAGGTAATACGTAGTAATACATGGTAATAAGTTGTAATAAATTGTATATTAAAAATTTTTAGCTTAGTAATTACAACGCATTACTATCTATTACTATTTTTTACAATGTATTACATATCTTACTTTCTACTAGCCAAAGCCTGACCTTTCCCATTATAATTAAATTCTAATCTAACTAACTCAACTATGAAAAACGTTTTTCGAATTCTAAAAATTTCAAAGCCACTTTATGGCTTAATGTTTGGTTTAAGCATATTAATCATTTCAATTTCTGCTAGTGAACTTGTCACGCCTGTGCTTTCTAAAGTTGTTATTGATGAAATTACCAAAGAAGTTGAAGCTGGCAATGGTGATTTGGATAAAGTCTATCTGTTCATACTAATTGGTTTCTTAGCTGGTTTAGTTTCAGTAATCTTACACTCTTTAAATCAAAGACTAGGGGATCATTTTGCTGGGAAAATTAGAAAGTTTTTGACTGAGAAATTTTATGACAAGATATTTACTCTTCCACAATCATATTATGATACTGAACTTTCTGGCCGAATTGTTAATCAATTAAATAGAGGAATTGCAACTATTCAAGGTTTTATGAATAGCTCAACAAACTTTTTGTTACCAATGCTTTTGCAAAGTGTTTTGGTTATAGGTCTTTTGGCATATTACAATTTAGTTGTTGCTTTTGCTGTATTTATTTTATTTCCAATTTATTCTGGAATCAGCTACTATTCAACAAAAAAGTGGGGTAAAGAGGAAGAAAAGAAAAATAAAATTGAAGATGCAACTAGAGGTAGAATTCAAGAAGTGGTTTCAAATATTAGACTTGTTAAAGGTTTTACCAATGAAAAGAAGGAGCATAGTTTAATTGCACGAAATCTTTCAGCAATTAATAAAATTTATGCTAAGCAAAGCAATTCTTTTCATATTTTAGATTTTGCTAGAAATTTGAGTTTAACAATTGTTCTAACTTTAATAAATATTATAGTCTTCTACAGAACTTTCCAAGGTGACTTTACAATCGGAGAAATGGTTTTGATTCTACAACTTGTGATGCAAGCCAGACAACCTCTTTTTGGTATGTCCTTTTTCTTAACACAACTTCAACAAGCTGAAAGTGGTTCTAAAGAATATTTTGAAATACTTGATTTGGAATCAAAAGAAGATTATTTATCTAATGAAAAAATTGAATTAGTTAAAAACCCAGAACTTGAATTCAGAAATGTTGAATTTAATTACGACACATCAAGAACAGTTTTAAAAAACGTTTCATTTGATATAAAAAATAATGAAATCGTGGCTTTAGTTGGACCAAGTGGAGCTGGAAAATCTACAGTTGTAAATTTAATTTTGAAGTTTTACGAAACGACACAAGGTGAAATATTTTTAAATCATAAAAGCTATAAAGAATTAACACCAAGATTTGTAAGAGAAAATATTTCTTTGGTTTTCCAAGAAAATGAATTATTCTCATCAACTATTAAAGAAAATGTTGCATATGGTCAAACTGCAAGTGATGCAGAAGTCACTGAAGCTTTGAGAAAAGCAAATGCTTTGAGTTTTGTTCAGAAACTACCAAATGGCATTAATTCAGAGATTGGTGAGCGAGGAGTTAGATTGTCTGGAGGTCAAAAACAAAGAATTCAAATTGCTAGAGCTATTTTAAAAAATGCACCAATTTTAATTTTAGATGAAGCCACAAGTAGCTTGGATGCTAAATCTGAAAGTGAAGTCCAAGATGCTTTAGAAAATTTAATGAAGAATAAATTAGTTATTGTTATTGCACACAGGTTTTCTACCATTCAAAATGCCACAAAAGTTGTTGTGCTTAATAATAGAAAAGTTGAAGCTATTGGAACACCTCAGGAACTTGCAAAAGCTAAAGGTATTTATGCAGACCTGTTGCAATATCAGATTGAGGGTAACAAGAAGTTGTTGAAGAAGTTTGAGATATATTAAGAGTTTGAGGTAGGATGTTAGATGTAAATAGTTTTATTCTCCCCTCTTGACCGTGCCTGACGGCAGGCAGGGAGGGGATCAAGGGTGAGAAAACCACTGCTCTGGTTTTCGAATTTTATAGTTATCACCCTCCCTAGCCCTCCCTCAAGGGAGGGTAATCAATTTAATTATTTAATCATTTTACTTAATAACTCAATACTCTTGATCAGATCCACTTCAGTTTCAAAAATGTCTTTCCATAAATCACCTTCTTTTTGTAGTCTTTTAGGTAATGTTTTAATTGTGAATATTTTTGGATCCAATTTTGCATTAACTTCAGACCAATCTAATGGAGTTGACGCTGTTGCTCCTGGCTTTGGTCTTGCAGAATAAATTGAAGCCATGGTTTTACCTTTGCTATTTTGCAGATAGTCCAGGTAAACTTTACCTCTTCGTTGATCTGGCATACGCTCTAAACTTGTTATATCTGGCAGTCTTGAATTTACAATTAGCTCAATCACTTTTGCAAACTGTTGGGATTGCTCATACATATAGCCTTTTTTAAGAGGAATAAAAATATGCATACCTTTTGAACCTGAAGTTTTCACAAATGCTGGGACTTTAATTTCATCCAAAATCTTTTTAACTTCAAGTGCAACCTTAACAACATTAGTGAAAGGTGTGTCTAAAGGGTCTAAATCAAACACACAATAGTCTGGATTATCTAAACTACCAACACTTGAACTCCAAGGGTTAAGTTCAATACAACCCCAATTAGCCATAAATAATAATGTTTCAACATTTTGGCAAAGCATAAAGTTAATCTCTTCGTTTTTAGATTCTGAAACAATAGGAATTGTTTCCAACCATTCAGGAACCTTTTCATCAATATTTTTTTGAAAAAAGCCTTTGTCTATGATGCCATTTGGATTTCTATGTAAAGATTCTGGTCGGTCTTTTAAATGTGGCAAAAGATATTCTGCAACATTTTCATAATATTCAATTAAATCGCCTTTAGTATATTTTTCCTCCGGCCAATAGATTTTCTTTAAATTAGAAAGCTCTACTTTGCGTTTTACGTTAGTTTCTTTCTTAGCACTTTCATAGCCAACATCAATTGGATTTTTATCTTCACGTAAGCCAATAAAACTCGGATGGCGCATTAACTTGTCTTTAGTCCATTCAGTGTAAGTAACTTCACAAATTAATTTTGGTTCAACCCAAGTTACACCTTTTGGCAATTCAATGTCTGTTTTAAGAGTTGGTTCTTTTCGTCTAAGTGCTTTCAGTTTTTTTTCTAAGAGTTCTAAAGTATTTTCTGTAAAGCCAGTTCCAACATTTCCAATATACTTTAAACTCTCTCTTTCATAAACGCCTAAAACTAAGGCTCCAAGAACGCTTCTTTTGCCTTTTGGCAGTGTGTAGCCGCAAATCACAGCTTCTTGCGTTTTTGTTGCTTTAATTTTTACCCAGTCTTTGGACCTAACACCTGCCTGATAAAAGCTGTCTTTTCTTTTGCCAATAACACCTTCAACACCATTTTTGACAGCAGTCTTAAATAATTTCTTACCATTTTCTGGAATATGATCGGAATATTTAATATTAGAAATTTTAGGTAAAAGTTTTTTTAATATTTCCTTTCTTTTAAGTAAAGGCATACTTCGTAAATCAAAGCCGTTAAAGTACAGTATGTCAAATACGTAATACATTAAATGTAATCCCGAGGTAGAACTATATTCTTGCAAATTTTGAAAACTTGCATTGCCTTTTTTGTCTAAAGCAACAACTTCGCCATCGATAACTGCTTCAGCTTTAATCTTTTTTAAACTTTCTACAATTTCAGGATATTTATCATTAAATGAAATATTATTTCTAGAATATAATTTGGCTTTATCGTGATAAATTTCAGCCATTGCACGGTAACCATCATGTTTGAGTTCAAAAACCCAATCTTTATCATCAAATGGTTCATCGATTAAGGTTGAGAGTTGTGGAATAACATCATGAGGCATGTCTGCTTTAGCAATGCCATCAGTTTCAACTTCTCCACCGGAGTGAGCTAATTGATCAAGAGATTTGCCAGAAACTACTGAGAATTCACTAAAGTCATCAGTAATTCTTGCATAGTCATCATTGTGTTTGATTAGCAACCAGGCATTCTTTTGCTTCGGGTCTTTGATACGTACGAGTGCAAATTCACCTTTAAGTTTTTCACCATCTAAAAATATTTTAATATCACCTTTTTTAAGTTCTTCAGTTACAGCTTTTTCTATTGTTTTGCGATCTTTAGATGCCAAGATACGGTATGTTCCTTTATCCCAAACAATAACTTCACCAGCTCCATAATTACCTTCTGGAATCACACCTTCGAAGTTTTGATAATCCAAAGGATGATCTTCTACCATCATTGCAAGTCTTTTATTTTTTGGGTTAAGTGATGGACCTTTTGGAACTGCCCAGCTTTTGAGTACTCCATTTAGTTCTAATCGAAAATCATAATGAAGTCTTGTTGCAGCATGCTTTTGAACAACAAATCTTAGTGCGCCGGAACTCTTAGCAACTTTAGCTTTAGGTTCTGAAGTTTGTTTAAAATCTCGCTTTTTTTTATATTTTTCTAAAGCCATTCTTAGCCTTTGCTTTGATGTTTTTTAACTTCTGCAAGACTCTTTTGCAGCTGACCTAACAAGTCTTTAATCTCTGTTGGTGTTGGTTTGTAGTCTTTTTCAACTTTAAATGTTCGCTTGTGTGCTTTAGCATCAATAATCTTTTTTAAATCTTTAATATAATCATCTTTAAAATCTTTTGGGTCAAATTTATCTGTCATGGTATCAATCAAATCCATAGCCATTGCTAGTTCTTTTTCTTTTAGTTCCTCTTTGCCTGGAACTTCTAGATCTTCTGGTGATCTTATTTCAGATTCATAGCGAAGTTGGTTTAAAAGTAACATGTCACCTTCTGGCTTTAAAACAACTAAATGTTCTCTATTTCTTAAAACGAATTCTGCAATACCAACTTTATTTGCTTTTTTTAAAGCTTCTCTAAGTAAAGCATAAGTTTTTTTTGCTCCTTTTTCTGGTTCAAGATAATATGGTTTGTCAAAATATTTTGTGTCTATTTCATCTGAATCTACGAAAGAAACTATTTCAATGGTTTCAGATTTTTTAATATTTGCCTTTTCAAAATCAGTTTCATCTAGAATTACATAATCACCTTCTTTATATTCATAGCCTTTAACAACATCTTTCCAGGCAACTTCTTTGCCTGTTTTGGTGTCAATTTTGGCATAACGGATTGGAGCTAGGTCTTTTTTGCTGAGATAGTCTAAATCTAGTTGCACGCTTTGCGTTGCGCTGTAGAGATTGATTGGGATATAAATTAAACCGAAGCTAATGCCACCTTTCCAAATTGGTCTCATATTTTATAATTAAAAAATGAAAGAATGAAATTTCAAAATACAAATACCAAATTTCAAATAATATCTAAATCACAAATTCTAAATTTATAAACCAGGTTTTAGGTTTAAATATTTAATTTTTGTAATTTGTTTGTTATTTGATACTTGAGATTTGTTATTTAATAAGATAATTATATTGTATTTGAGGCAAAAGGTGTTAGTTTAGTAGTAAATATGCTGTAAATTACTGTTCGGTCGAGGGTATTTGTTTAATTATAAACTTGTCTTGCAGGTTTGTCTGTAACCAAGAAGAATTATTCGATTTCATGGGACTCAAATCTGATTGAAAAATATTTGATGGATATTGTAGTTCAAACATTAAACCTTGTATTTTTAATGTGGTTAGATAACTATTATGTATATTTATTGCTGAAGTACTTATTTCATAATTTAACTTCAGCTTTTCAAAAGGATCAAAAATTAATTCTGAGAAATTGTGCTGATTAATACCTGCATCATATTGATATTTAAATTTCAGATAAGTTGTTGGCAGTAAAATATTTTGCCCGAGAATATCAACATGAAAATTGTTAGACTTTTGGCCTCCCGACCAACTAAATTTTATCAACCGGTTTGGACCTAATTTAAAGTAGTATTCAACTTGTGGTAAATTTTTAGTATGATTATTAACTTTTTTGAGTGCATGAAGAAAAAGATACTCAGGTCTTGGTTCTAGTATTTCTTGTACTAAGATTGGGCCAGTTTGATCTTCTTTGATAGCTACTTCTGCTTCGTAAGTAGTTGTCAATATGCTGAATTGAAGAAGTTTATGTCCGTCAGGTAACTCATGCAATTCACTTGTTATATCAAGCATAATTATCAGTTAATTATTTTGATTTTAACATGTGGCGTCTTACAAAATCCTTACAATTAAGCTTCGCCATTATTTCCGATTGACACTGGAGTTTCACCAACAATAAATTTATTGTGTACTATAGAATTTAACCATTCATCTCCTCCTGCTTCCAGTGGGATCATTTCTTCCCTAGTTATTCGAGTAGGAATAAGCATAGTATAAATTTGATAATCTGTTTGTACACTAATTTCAGTATCACTATTGTTTGTTGTATTACGGGTAATAACAAACGTTTCGGGAAATTCACTAAATGGATTGACCATAATATCTTGAAATACATGTTGATTTAAACTTGCATTAAAATCATATTTAAATTGAAAAAGAGTTGAAGGTGTTTCTAGGTTATCCGTAACAATACTTATGTTTAAATGTGGTGAAAGATAACCTTGACGAGTAAATTTAAGGAACTTTGTCTTATTAAGTCTAAAATTAAATTCATCATCAGTTGAAGCACGAAAATTACCAACTTTTTTTAAAGCATGCACAACGACTCTACCTTCAGCATCTCCATATAATAAAGTTTGTGCCGAACGCAAATTTATTTCATCACCAAAAAACTGAGCTTTAACAACATATTTTATTCCAGTTGATGTTGTAAAGCGAAAGATTTCTGATTCTGGTTCTTCGAGCTCAGCAGGTAATACTAAGTCCATAAGTTTCTATTATTGTTTATTTCTTACCAATATATACAATCTCAAACAGAAGATTATCGGGAGTTTTGAACATAATCTGATAGTAAGTTTCTTCTTCTGAACTTGCAAATTCTGGTCTGTGCTTAGGTGTTCCAAAAAGCATGTCTACACTTTGAGTTTCAAAATATTTAATTAGCTCTTCAATGTCTTTTTGTTCAGAAACTCTTATTGCAATGTGATTTAGTCCAGTTGCATCATAATCTTGAACTTCTTTCTTTTTTGAATCTAAAAACCATAAATCTCCATTAGTTGCATTTTTAAAACCAATAATTGCATCAGTTTCGAAAATTACACTCCAACCTAGAAATTCAAATAAATCTTTGTAGAATTTAATATTTTGTTTGAAGTTTATATTAAATTGTAGATGATATAGATGTGATTTCATAAATATTATTCAGACAAATCTGAATTAGTATCATGAGTTTCTCCTTTTAGGTATTTATCAACTACAGGGAATAATGTAGGCATATATTCGCCTAATTTCTCAGTTGGAACCCAAATAAGTTCCTCAATATCATCATTTTTGTCAGAATTTGCATTTAATTCTCCTCCAATAACTTCACAATGGTAATAAGTAATCAACATATTAGTTTTAGGATGAAGTCTTGACCCAATTGATATCACAAGTTCTACATCTAAGCCTGTTTCTTCTTTTGCCTCTCGGACTACTGCCTCCTCAAATCGCTCAGCAGTTTCAACGTTACCACCGGGAAACGAATATTTTAATCCACCAAAATCTTTAATCTTTTCTTGTTTTAACTTGCCAACTAACACTTCATTTCCTTTGGTGATTATTGAAACTACGATCATGATAAATAGAAAATTAATGAATAAATTTAGGATTTATTATAATTCTAGCATGAGTAGAGTTTATTTTACAGCTTGAAGATGCCTTTTCCTAGCAACTGGAGGTATTGGTTTGTGACAGCTATTGCCTCACCATTTCTTAGCAAATAATAATCTAAACCTTCCTTCTTATGTTTTAATATTTCAGGCAAAACATTTTCTTCAAAATGAGGATAAATCTGGAAATTAACGTAACCTAATCCAGGCATGTCTTTAACTTCAGGATCTTCTTCACCAATGTACCATTCTGCCGCATCTTGAACATCAGACATGACCATACTTCCAGCTGATGAGCCGACATAAGGTATGTCTTTAGCAATTAAATCTGCAAGTATTTTGTCAAAACCTGTCTCGCGTATCACTTTTGTTAGATAACTTGGTAAGCCACCATTTACATAAATCACATCGTATTTTGAAAAATCTTCAGGGACTTTCTCTTCAAGACGTATCATATCCAAGTCCCATTTATAATCATTAATTAGAAGATTTGTATCATCTTCTAGGTATTGTTTTGCAATAAGTTCTGTTAGATTTGAAGAAGGAGCAAACATTGCATCAGTTATGAAAGCACATTTAAGGCCATGAATATCTTTACCTATTAGCCTTTCAAATGGTTTAACTAAATTTGAAGTTATTGTGCTTGATGTTAGAAATAGTTTCATACTAATTGAGATTATAGCATCAACTGTTAGCGCTTTCTTTGTCAGTATTACAATTCACCCATAAACTGCCTCAGACAACACATTGTGTTGTCGAATTAACCTAGTAGCTTTACAATCAGGAATAACTGCCTACGATTTTAGGCTAACTAGTAGATTAATAAATTAACTCTTTTGGCACAAATATGTCACTAACTCTAATAAACTTGTTTTTTGATTCCAAAACTCTCACAACTTTTTGATCAAGGTCTTCTGATGAAATTTGTCCTGATGTAACAGTTGCTTTAGTGGCTTGCATAATTGCTTCCATTTCTGAAAAGTCATTTGTAACAACAAATGCAAAATCAACTCCTGCTGCTAAAGAAATTGGCACAGCTTGAGCTAGGTCAAAACCTGAGTTTCTTAGCATTGCCATATCATCCGAAACTATTAAACCTTGATAGTTCATAGTATTTCGTAAATAACTAATTGCCTCTGAGCTTAAAGTTGCAGGATTTTCCGAACCTAAAAATGCTGCAATTAAATGTCCAACCATAATTGAGTCTGACGCCAAATTGTTTTCGAAAGGCAAATTATCTGTGTTATCCCAGTCTGTTAGATCAGTCTTGTTTAATTTACCGAGCTCTGAATGTGTGTCTACTGTTGTTGCGCCATGTCCAGGCCAATGTTTTAGCGTTGTTAGATTTTTAGTTGAACATTCAATAGCAGTAGCAATAACATCTGATGCAGTTTGATAGTCAGAACTAAACGTTCTTGGATAGATAAAAGATGAAGTATCAGTTGCAACGTCAGCAACAATACCCAGATTCCAATTTATACCTAAGCTTGCAAGTAGTTCAGATCGAACTTTAAACTCTGCACATTGATCAGCCTCACTAAGATCTGCAATATGTTTAGCACCTGCAACATTGTCCCACCAAATGCGTTCAACAGGTTCACCTTCTTGATCAATTGCAATTGAAAATGGAATTTTGGAGTTTAATCTTTGAATTTCAGAAGTTAAAGCTTTAACTTGAGCTTCACCTTCAACATTATTACTAAAAAGAGAAATTGATGAAATATGATATTTATTTATAAAATCTATGTTTGAAGCAGTTAGTACTGTTGTTTGAATTGGAAAAGAAAAAAGCAAGCCAATTTTTTCATCTGTACTCAAGAAATCTAATTCTTCAGTAGGTTCAAATTCCCAACGCAATGGTGCCACCGCTGTTTGATTATAAGTAACAATTGCTTTTTTAAAATCATTTTTTAAAGTCTTAAGATAGCTCTCAGAATCTTTTTTAGTTGCAAAGTCTATATTTGCTAAATCTATAGCTGTAAAACTAGTATCTACTTGGTTATACGTTTTTAACTTAGAAATATAGTCAGTAATCTTTAAATCAAAGTTGGCAATAATTGTCTCTTTTTCCGCTTCATAGTGTGACTTTTTACTTAGCTCACTTTTAATAGCAAAATATTTTTGTGTACGAGCTATGAGGGTTGTAGGGGAATAGCTATCAAAAGTTAAAAGTTCAAGAGGTTCTTTATCTAAGTCAGCTAATAAAATATTTAAAGTTTCTGCATCAGCTTTAACATTCTTGAAAGCAAGATTTATGCCGAAGTTTGCTGTGAGTAAAGCAATCAGAAGTATAAAAAGAAGTATAAATATCGTCTTTTTTAGTCTTTTAGTGCCCTGCTTTCTTTTTTGGATAATAATCTTCATAGTATTATTTTCCTTCTCCTAGAGGATGAGAAGACCGTTGCTTCGGTCTTCGAGATTTAATTAGAACTCTTAACTCCTCGTTTATTTATAACAACATGATCCATTAGCATTGTGTCGTCTTGTTCTAGAATAAACTTCATAACATTCGCAATTTTGTCTGGGCTCATCCAATCATTATTTGCTTTATCAAAACCAGCAGTTTTAAAGAGTGATGTACTCATTCCACCTGGGTAGAAGCCAACAACTTTAATATTTGTGTTTTTCAGATCTTCTTTAAGTGATTCTGTGAAGCCACGAACTGCAAATTTTGAAGCTGCATAAGTTGCCTGGCTTTCTCGACCTTTTAAACCAGAAGTTGAGGAGACATTAACTATGAAACCGTCATTATTTTTTTGTAGAATAGGTAAAACTACTTTAGTAACAAAAACTACACCTTTGAAATTAACATCTATAACTTTTGAAATCTGTTCAAATGTATTGTCTGTCAAACTACCTTCCAACCAAATGCCCGCATTGTTTATCAAAACATCAATATTACCAGTTTGATCTACAACTTCTGAAAGTTTTGTAAAGTCTGTTACATCACACAAATATGAATGAAAATTTGAATTACTAATTTCTTTTGTAGCAGAATCTATACTTTCTTGATTTGAAGAGATTGTGTGAACAATACAATCGGAATTTAAAAGCGTTTTAGAAAGTGCGAGACCAAGACCTTTTGTGCCGCCCGTGATGAAAACAGTTTTGTTAGAGAGGTTCATAATATTATTGATAAGTGAATAATATTATTATTTTACATCAAAATTGTTTTTAAGATTGAAATCAAATGAAATTTTTAGAATTATTTAAAATATATTTTTGTTTGATTTCAAATTCAGATTTATTTCTTATTATTTGATCATGATAGGATATTTGCCATTTGAATTTCAAATCAGGATTTTGTTGGTTGATTAATTTCGTTACCGCAGATTTAAATGAACCGATTATATTTGATAGAGATTGATGTTGTCGAATAACGATTTTATTTTCATTTTCGGTAGGATAAAAGGCATGCCTTTTATCTCCATCTTGTTCTTTTAATATTTCGACAATACCATGCATGTGATCTGGCATGAAAATAAAATCATGTAATTTAATCGAATTGTGATGTTTGGGAATATTAATCCAGCAATTTTGTGCAATTTCACCATATTTCGATAAATACATTTCTGAATTTATTACTTTTCCAAAATGGTCTTTTCGATAATGTGTACAAATCGTTATAAAATATAAACCTGACAAATTATAGTCAAAGTTTATTTTTCGCATAAAAAATCCATAAAAATTAATCTTATGGATTCTATAGTTTTAAATTTTAATTTGCATTGTATTGCGATACAAATTTAACTCTCTTTATGACCATTCTTCTTTTTTTCTAGCTCCAAACTCATTCGTCTAAAATGTCCAAAAGCAGGTATTAGGGCAAGTCCTTCCTTATCTCTATCTGAAATAAAAAAGCTTTGAGGAAAATACCTTAAATGTTGCTCAATTAATTGTCTATTAATAAGATGTGCAATTTGATTATCAGTCATAAGTAAAGGTGTTGCGTTGCCTTTTGGTAAATTCAAATAAGGTTCTGACACTAGGTATAAATATTCGACATCTTCATAACCTTCTAGACAAAAAAATGCATTTGCTACACCTGCAGGAATAAAAATGCTTTCATTTTCTTTTAAATGTTTAATAAATACCTCTCCTTCAGTCCTTGAACCATCTCTTAAATCTACCCATGCCCCTACTGCCATGCCTTTTCTTACATTTATTAATTTATCTTCAGGTTCAAAATGAAAACCTCTAGCAACTGTAGGTAAAGATTGTGAAATATTTATCTGACAAAAATTAATAGACCTCCTTACAATGTTCTGTAGATTTTCATTGATAATTGGATTATATGCTTCCCTGAAATTACCTCTAGTATCATAATAAACTTTATGTTTATATACTATTAGACCTTCAAGCGGAGTAGAAAAGTATTCGACATTTCCATTAATACCCTCTATTCTCTTAAGTTTCGACTCACCTATAGCTTCTATTTGATGTGGATTTTCAACTTGAAGAAGATCCATAAAATTATAAATTTAACTCCGAAAGTATAGCAAATTAAGATTTGAGAATGTAGAGTGAAGAATGAAGTAACTATATAAATTCAATAGATTGTAGAATTAATTTGGCCGTTTCAAGCTCTTCAGGATTGGGTGTATATTCTGTGTTTGGAATGCCATTGCAAGTTACTGTAATCTGACTCAAACCTACTCTTATAAAAAGTATTTCTTTTGGTAAAATATTATACGCGCTTCCAATATAGAGATGTCCGCAACCATCATCTCCGGTTAAACCTTCAATAAATTGCGAACGTAATACTTCATAATTTTCATTTGCAATAGTTATATTTGGAAATTTTTCATCCTTTTCTAATGTATAACCCTTTGTATATGCTTCGTATTTTGTTTTGGCTGTTGGACCCAAATAGAAAGTAATATACCCTACTTTTTCCCCCGAACCTGCTGGAAAATCCAACATTTTAATATAAAGTAAATCTTCTTGTTGTTGAAATTCAACTTCATAATTTATTGGGTATTTAAACTTGATCCCAAAAATTTCATTTGTATAGGTAAGCCAGTCATTATAAATAGGATTAGCATTTATTTCTGCTTGCGTAATTTCAGAGTCGGACAATTGTGTTATCTCCACAGGCTTATCTTCTTCTTCAATATCCTCAATTTCTATCTCTGAATCCTCACTAGAATTCTTTTGCTGATTATTAACAACAAAAAAAGTTGTTGTAGCGGTTGCAACAATAACAAGGGTTAGAGTAAGAAGGTAATATTTATGTTTACTTACAAAATTCATACTTATATAAATTCAATTGATTCCAAAATAAGCTTAACATTTTCTATTTCAGAAATTGCAGGAGTATATGTTGTAGTTGTTTCTGCATCACATATTTTGCTACTTACTGTAAATTCTGTTCTGCTAATTAACGTATCGCTAACTAAATTAATAAATGTATTTTTTCCACCCCACCAGAAACAATCGCCGTCAGGACCACCTTCGCGATAACCTGTATTCTTAACTTGATAAACCTTTCCATCAATTGTTACTTCAGTAAAATATGTATTTTGATCTTCTGGTCGCGTAAAATTGGTAGCTTGTTTACTATTAAATTCTTCAACAGCATTGTCACTTTTTGTAATTGAGATAACTTCTTGAGCTATTCCACTAATTAAAATATAATCTTTATTTCTAAGACTTATCCTGTGATAGCCATTAGTATCTGTTACTTCTACCGAATAGTTTTGTGGATATTTGAATTTGATGCCAAAGGTCGAATCCTCATAAGTTAACAATTCGCTTGGTTGAGATACTGGTATAGTTTCAGGGACAGGAGTAGGTTGTTCTTCAATAATTTCTTCAATTTTTAAATTGTCATCTTCTTTTTCATCAGCTACAGTCTTTGAACTGTTATCATTTGTAACTTTTTGTTGATTATTAACTACAAAAAAAGTTGTAGCTACAGTTGCAACAATAACAAGGGTTAGAGTAAGAAGGTAATATTTATAAGCACCTAAAAGCTTTAACATAAGAGATTCATAATCTCTGTTATTATATTCCAGGATATACGTAATTGCTACTATCAAATACCTATCAAAATTATATGGGTTGCTTTCTAACTTTCAAAAGTGCAAAATCAACTACAATCATCAAAGTTAGAAACGCAGCAAATAGCAATGCTACTGTATGCAATTCAACATCGTAACTTTCATTTAAAAAGTGATAGGACTCTGAATATGATTTATATGCAAGATAAATAAATGCATAAACTGCAAGTAGTGATAAAATTGCACTTTCAACTAGAAGTTTCGTGATTTTAGGTGAAGTGAAAATTAAAATATCTATCAAAATATCTGCCAAATAAATACCAAATAATAATCCAAACACGTTGTAAATTGTCATAGCTCCCATGTAACCGACCAAATCATCTGTTCCAATTATAAATGGTAAAAAGAAAGACCATTTCGCAAGATCCATCACAGACATAGCTTTAACTTTTGGCTTACCAAGCTCAGGAATCCAAAATGTAAATATTCGTGATGGATAGTAAAGTGCTTTCAACAAAATCACTGTAAATTTTCTAAAAACAAATGGAATATAGTTAACATCCTCAAAGTATTCTATACCCTCATAGCCAAGTTTAATCATCACACTACCTGCAAAAATTAGAATTGGAATAATGAGTAGTGGCATTTCTTTTGCAAAACCCCATAAGAATAAAACTAGACTTACGCCAACAAAGCAACCAAGGCAAGTTGCAACATTCATCACAAACCGTGGTTTTGAACCTGGGTTTGAAACCTGCATGCGACCAATAATTAATGCGTAATCAATTGCTGTAACAAAATAAAGAAAGAAGCCAACACTAATGTCTTTAAGATAAAGTTTTATTTCAATGTCGTTAGCACTATTTGGATTTATTATTTGAGCTATGAAAAAATATGAGACAAGCATAAAAGCTCCAAAAAGTACCAGGCAGACAACCACAGGAAAAAACTGATTAATAGATTTCTTGTATGGGTTTTTAGATTTTGAGTCTAACCACTTAAAAATATTTGTCATGGCAAGATTTTAGCAGAAAAGTTGTTACTTTCCTTTAAATGCCTTCTCCAAGTCTGAAATGACAATCTTTTTCATTTTTAACATTGCCTGTGTTGCTCTTCCAGCTGCCTCATGATCTGAATCTGACATTAATTTACCTAATGCTTTTGGAATAATTTGCCATGAAAGTCCAAATTTGTCTTTTAACCAACCACAAGGCTGTTCTTCACCTCCATCTGCAGTCAATGCTTCCCAGTAGCCGTCAACTTCTTCCTGAGTATCAACTTCAACAAAAAAAGAAATAGCTTCTGTAAATTTAAACTGTGGTCCAGCGTTAATAAACATGTATTTCTGATTATTTAATTTGAATTCACCAGTAACAAAGGTTTCTACTTTTGTAAGGCTTAGCGTTTCGCCTGAACCACCCATCTTTTTGAAAAGATCAATATAAAAGTTCATTGCTTCTTCACCGTTATTATCGAACCATAGGAATGGAGTTATTGTGTGCATGAATTAAGTGATAAAAAATAAATTAGTTTTGATATATTTCTCTATGTTAATATTCTAACAATAAATAGATTTTATTAAAATGGAGCAAAGTTTAGAAACCCAATTAGAATATAGTTATGCATATTTGAATGGTCCAAGTTGGTTAACTAAGTTTGAAGATGAACTTACGGCGGAACCTTCTGTAATAGGTTCAAAATTATATATTGGTAACACTGGCCTAGCTGTAGTCTATGAAAATGAACAATATGAATTATGGTTTTCTCCTAATGGGATGACTAACGCAAATATAGCTAGAGCAACTGGTCTCGCAACTTTACATATGCAGCTTTTCTGCTATGGAATGTATCATCTTTTGCAAAATCAAGATCACTCTTTTCTAAAATCGGTAAAACAAATTAGTGGTCAAACTAACCCAACTATGGGCAAAGCAAGGAAAAAGTTATTTGATGAAATTGATCCTGCAATTTTTCAAGCTACTTACGTTGATGAATTTTACTATAACTATACACTGGATTTAGCAAAGTTAGTTGAGAAGTTTAATCAGGTAAGTAATTTCGAAGGTTATTTCTTAGAAAAGTTATTTAGAAGAATAAATGATAAAAATAAGATTAATCCTGTAATAGTTGTAAATCCATTATTAAAAGCAAATAGGATGTTGAATAATGAAGTAGTTTATGAGTTTTAATAAATAATGATTGTTGTAGTAAAATATTTTATGGAAAATATAAAAACTCTAGATCAAAGCGAAATCTCTCCAATTGGAATTGGAACCTATGGCATAGGTGGACGTGGACATCGTGATGTCGAGCGTAGAGATGTTAAAGAAGATGAAATTTATATTAAAGCCATTATCGCTCAGTTAGAAACTGGTTATAACTTTACCGAAATCTCTTTAGGTTATGGGCACGGCGAAGCAGCAAAACTTTTTGCAACTGCCCTAAAAGAATCCAAAATATTAAGAGACAGTTTATATATAACTAATTCAATTTATCCAAGAGATATCACAGATTTCGAAGTTTTAGAAAAAGATGTTGAAGAAATGTATGAACTTTTTGAAACAGATTATTTTGATTCAACTCTAGTAACGCAATCCTTAACAGTTAAATTTGGTTATGAAAGAGTTGTTAACAAATTACATGAATTGCTTAGATCAGGTAGAACAAGATATATTTCACTTTCAAATTCAAATAAAGATCTTATCAAGCGTTTTAAAGAAGAATTTGGAGATAGGTTCTTTGCTCACGAAACTCATTTAAGTTTTGAAATTCGGGAATGTCAGGATGAAGGAATATTTGATCTAACAAACGAATTAGGAATTCAAACAATCATTTGGCGTCCATTAAGGCAAGGTAAAACATTAGTTCATAATTGGGAACCTTTAGTTCGTTTGAGTAATAAATATGGCAAAACTCAAAATCAGATTGTTCTAAATTGGATGGGAAGTCTTGGGTTTAAACCTGAAGTATTTTCAACTTCGCCTGAACATATAAAAGAGAATTGGGAAGCAATGCAATTTGAAATGGCAGCAGAAGAATATGTCGAATTAACAAAATACAGAGTTCCAAATTACCAAGCTCCAAAAATCAATTGGGAAAACATGGGAAATGGTGATAGCATCGTACCGCTTGTCATGGGTTTTGAAGATAATTACTCTGGATAAATTACTTCCCCATATACTTCTCTTTCCCCTTCTTATCCAGCTTCTCAATTGAATATCGTAGCATTACTCTTGGCATTTTGGTTGCATTTTTATCTAAAAACTGTATTAACTCTTTTCGGTGCACATCTCCAGCGAATCTTAGCATCCAACCAACAGCTTTATGCACTAAATCTTCTTTGTCATTCAACAAAATTTCTGCAAGTTTGAAGGTATCTTCAGTTTCTTTTTGTTTAATAAAATATGCTGTTGCAATCATTGCAGTACGTCTTTCCATTGGCTGTTTTGACTTTGCAAGTTTGTAGAGTATTTTTCTTGGTTTATCTATTAAATATTGACCAACTACATAAATTGCACTTCGATCAACCAAATCCCAGGTGTTAATTCTGTAATGTCGGCGGATATATAAATCAAATAAGTTTTTTTTCTGTTCTTCTGAGGTTTTTTTGTTTCTTGCTTGAAAATCCATTATGCTAACTGCGCCAACTCTGGCTTCATGAATTGAACTTTCAAGTAACTTTTCAACCTCGCCAAGTTCCATAGCCATAAATTCTTTAGCAAGTGCAAAAACCTGTCCCATACGAACACCAATAAATTGATCGGCAGATTTATTCTCGGCCAGTTTAAAAGACCGCTCGTATTTTTTAAGTTCTGCTGGAGAGCTTAGAGATTTGAGTTTAGTTATAAAGTCTTTTGCTGTTAGGTTTGTCATATACCTTTAACACGAATATCTATCGTTTATTTAATGCCCCGCAACTACTTCTTCACTTCCTTTTGAATGACCAGTGAGTTTTTTATTTGGTAAAGCCATTGAAGCCATAAGACTTATTAAACCAAAAACACCTGTGTATAACATTGCTTCTTTTGCAGCTTCAACAGTTGATTCATTGGCAATTGTAACAATCTCTTTCTTAGTATCTTCATCTAAGTTCGAGCCAAGTATTGCTGCACCACTAAATTGCAGATCAGAAGACTTTGTTTCAATAGTGTCTGCAATCTGGCTTGCAACTTCATGATCAATCTTGTCACTTTTAAAAATATCTGTAACAAGTGTTGTTGAAAATGTAGAAAGAAAAACTGCTCCAATAACTGCAGAGCCAAGTGTAGCTCCCATTTGCCTTGCTGTGTTGTTAATTCCAGAGGCTTCGCCAGAAGTATTAATTTCAACTGCAGACAAAATAAGGTTATTAATTTGAGCCATAACAAAACCAAAACCTGCGCCAAAAAGTGCAAGACCAGGTGCAAGTTGCCAAACAGTTGTTGTTGGCGTTAATGTAAAATAAACAACTAAAGCAGCAAGGAAGTTTGTTAACAAACCTATTTGAATTATTCTTTTTGCTGTTACTTTATTTGCTAATCTTATGGTTAGTGGTGCGCAGATAAAGATTGTGATTGAAAGTGGAAGCAAAGCTAATCCAGTTTCAAATGCATCATAACCTCGTACTGTCTGTAAGAAAACAGGAACAGCAAATATTATTCCTGATTGTCCTAAAGCTAAAAGTGACATTGTAAGGATTCCTGAACTAAACTGTTTGTTATTGAATATGCCAAAAGAAACCAGTGGTGTTCTATTCTTTCTTTCTTCTCTTTTTTCAAATTTATAAAAAAGAAATAATATCAAAATTCCTAAAATTATTGTTATAAAGCTGATTGAAATTCCTTCAAGATGGTAGCTACCACCTAAAATTTCATAATCTTTTTTTGCTTTTAACCAGCCATATGTTGAAGATTCAATAATTCCATAAACAACAGCCATCAATCCTAATGCTGAAAGAATTACGCCTCCGAAATCAATTCGAGTTTTATGAACTTTATCTTTTGATTCTTTAATTATTCTTGAGCCTAAAATTAAGACTAAAACAATAAAAACATTTATTCTAAATGCCCAGTTCCAACTAACATGTGCTGTTAAAAACCCACCTAAAATTGGTCCAATAGCTGCTGATGCCGCCGCGATTCCTCCCCAAACTCCAAACGCAACACCTCTATCTTTTCCATGGTAGGTTGTTACTAAAAGTGAAGCTGTGGCTGGCATCATTAATGCTGCACCGATTCCTTCTATAATTGACCAACCTATGAGTAATGTTGTGATGTTTGTGCTAAATGAGGCTAAAACTGATCCCACTGCAAAAAGGCAAGCTCCGGAAACAAACATTCTTTTTCGTCCAAAGAGATCGCCTAATCTTCCTCCTGTGATTGTTAAGGCTGCAAGAACTAGTGAATAAATTGAAATTACCCACTGAATGCTTTTTATATCTGTATTTAGGTCTTTAATTAAGACTGAAATTGATACGTTAAGAACAGTTGAGTCAATAATTATAATTGCGAGTGCAAGGCTTAGGACAATTAAAGGTGCCCATTTTTGAAAGCCTGTAGGTTTAATTTCTGTATGTTCCATAATTAGTTATATTTTGAATAAATTATTAGTCACAAGTCTAATTATAATACAAAAAGTCCTTACTGAGGTATAATTACAGTGGAATTTGTCAACAGGTTAAAGTTATATATACAGAATGAAGGTTAAGAATTAAGGAAAATTTTGCTTGCAAAATTTTGGAGAGGTCGCATAGTTGGTCTAGCCCCAAAGGGGAGCCTTTGGCTTGCGCAGAGATATTATTTTTATTAAGGATGTACTATTTATATATTTTACAAAGTTTAAAAAGAAAAAGATTTTATATTGGTGTTACAAAAGACCGTGAAAAAAGACTAGAATATCATAATAATGGTAAAGTAAGATCCACAAAACCTTATACACCGTGGATTATGATTTATTATGAAAGTTATAAAGATAAAGAAGCATACAAAAGAGAATTCTTTTTAAAACATTCCAAAGGATATTTAGAAAAACTGAATATATTAGAAACTTATTCTAAATAAAAATTCATTAAGGAGAGATGCAAGAGTGGTTTAATTGGCAGTCCTGGAAAGACTGTGTCCCGAAAGGGACCGCGAGTTCGAATCTCGCTCTCTCCGCCAAAACTTCTATACACAGGGCTTACCTTATCTGTGCCTATATTTTCAAAGGTTCTTTCTAGATAGACTTATCCGAAACCAATTTATCAGGTAAGATTGGTCTCTCAGCCATAAGATAATCATTAATATTACCACCAGTTTTCCTGATGCTTTCTTCTAACTCTGCTTCCCTGCCTAACATAATCAACCCATCTGAAGCAGTAAGACCCTCACCCTTTGTTTCTGTAGTATTACGAAAGGTCCTACAATCAACTGTATAACCTGCAGCTTCAGATTCTAAGCTTTGAAAAATCCAAAAATCTGTCATTAAATCTGATTTATCTGCCCAAACTAATATTACTTGATAAGTTCCTAAATTCATTTCATTCTTTAGAATCACCTTGTCTAGGTGTTGATTGATAGAATCTTGATTAGCTCCAACCGTAGATTCTACTCCAATCATGGGATATATTACTGCTTTAAATTTATTACTATAAATATATGGCTTATAAAAAGTATTCATAATCAAAAATTTATTAAATAAAAAATACTTATTTTTCAGCCTGCCATAAGATTCGGTCTATAGGGCCTTTTTTTGACTCAGACTTTATATAGTCATACGACTTTTGCAAGATTTGCTCAAGAATTGGCAGCTCGATATCGCTAAGCTTCTTGATATAAACACAGTACCCAGTAGTGGTATGCTTACCTAACTTAGCCAGCAATTCAGAGTAGCGTTTTGTTCCGTCCATCAGATAAACAGTAATCTTTCCTTTTCTAGGATAAAAGCCAATAACAAAACTGTCTCCTTCACGCCCACTGGCGTATTTGTAATGGTAGCTATCAAACCCAATAGTCCCCACATTCAACAACTGCGGCTCCTGTCCACTTATTCCCTGCATCATTTCAAGAAGAACTTCGCTATCTTTCGCAGATTGTTCATCAAGAGAAGCCATAAAGTCTTTGACAGAACTGTGTTTTTGAGGAGTTACTTTGCTCATAAAATATATTATATCATCATATACAGCTATGAAAACTAATTAACTTAAGTGGAAGTTTGAAAAATAGTCCCATGCTTATTGATTATGATATTATTGACTATGGATAATAATCAAAAGACAAAAGAAATAATTAATGACAATCTCTACATGACAATGTCAGTATGTACCCTGAAAGGTGAACCATGGATAGCTAATATTTATTTTGCTTGTGATTCTAAATATAATTTCTATTGGTATTCTTCCAAAGAAACAAAACATTCTCAAATTATAAAAGAAAATCCTCAAATAGCGATATCAATATTTAATTCTACAGCTATTGGTGAGGATGTTGACGCAGTATATATTAAAGCTAATGCAGTAGAAGTTACCTCTAAACTTGAATTAATCAAAGGCTTAACTGTTTATGGAAAGAAAATGTTAGATACTGGATTTGTGAACTCAAAATCTCATGTCGCGAAATTTATTAAACAATATAAAGATTTTCAAGGAACTTCTAAAATTAGATTATATAAGGCTGTTCCTGAAAAAGTATGGAAATTAGCACAGTCTGAGATATATAACGATAAATATGTTGATAGCAGGATTGAAGTTAAAATATCTTAGCTTGATAATCATTCCATGTTCGCCATAGGTATTATTTATGAAGGATCACATTTTCATGCATAAAATTTTAAAAGCAAAAGCTGTTATCTTTGATCGTGATGGAGTTATTATTAATACTGAAGGTATCCTTATTGACTCTGTTAAAAAATCTTTTAAAAAACTTGGTTTTACAGTGCAAAAAGAAGATATAACACAACTAATTGGTCGAAGTTTTGATGTCTACAAAAGCTATTTTCTTGCAAAATGGGACTTTGATCCAGTGGAATACCGCAAACTTCAAAATGAATTATTCTATGCAAACCTGGATCAGGCAGCATTCTTTGAAAATACATTGGAATTAATTAAGTCTTTGCATACAAAAAAAATACCAATGGCTGTTACAACTTCTGCAGGTAGAGAAGGTACACTGTTAATTTTAAACAATGCAAAAATAAGCAACCTGTTCAAAGAGATTGTCACAAGAGAAGATTGTATGAACTTTAAACCTGATCCTGAGCCTTACTTAACCACTGCAAAAAAATTAGATATTGAGCCAGAGTTTTGCGTAGTAATTGAAGATACTGCTCTAGGAGTTGAATCTGCTAAAAAAGCAGGAATGAAGTGCATTGCAATTCCAAATGAATACACTAAGAATCAAAATTTTTCATTAGCTGATGCTATCGTGGCGTCTGCAAGCGAAGTTGAAAATATGATTGAGTTCATATAAATTTCACATAGTTTATCTGAGCTATTTGAGGTGGGATTTCTTTCGGTAAAATCTCTATTTTCTCAAACCCTTCTTTAGCATAGAATTTATTAGCTGCAACAAGATTCTTAGAAGTGGATAGATAAATTTCTTTAAATCCCATTTCTTTAGCATAATTAGTAAACGTATTAAGCAGTTCTTGCGCAATTCCACGTCCACGATAGCTTTCATGAACAGCCATACGCTTCATATAGGCTTTTCCATTGTAGTTCTTCAGCCCAATTGTACCTATAATTTGATTATTTTGGATAGCTAGCCAAAAGTTTCCATTATCTACCTGGTAGAATTCACTTATGTTATCTAGATCTGGTCTTGAGACATTTATGTGCCCAAATTCACCTTCTAGAATTGTGAGTATAAATAGCTTGACTTGAGTCTGAAAAATTTCTGTATATTGCTGTATTTTCATTAAAATATCTTAACAAAATTTTTTCATTAATTCTTATTGGGAAATTTGATAAAATGTTTATATGACAAAAATCTCAACCGGTACAGTTCACCAACTTCCTTCAGATTTGCGAAACGTTTTGGCGTCCGATCCAAAAGCTCTTGCTGCTTGGGAAAGTCTTACCCCACTTGCTCGTAATGAATGGATTTGTTGGACAATCACTGTGCAAAAAGCTGAAACTAGAAAACAACATGTTGAAAGAGTACAAAGAGAACTTAAAGAAGGTAAACGTCGACCATGTTGTTGGTTAGGTTGCATTCATCGTACAGATAAAGCGATAAGTCCTTCAGTTCAAGGGGTGCTGAGTAAGAAACCAAAGTCAAGTTAAGCGGCAAGGTAATAAAGATTTTGTGTGTGAAGTGCATGAGCAATTAACTGGAATATTTTAGTGTCATGGTGAGTCCTTCGGCGGGCTCAGGACAGGCTCAATGTTTAATTAAATTTTTTTTGATAGACAATATGTCATGCCGAGCCTGTCGAGGCACGAACCATACGTAATTTAGTAACTTTATCCCTCGACAAGCTCGGGATGACACTATAAAATTCTTAATTCTAAATTTTGATTCTTAAAATATATGAAAGACTGGCGAGAAGATAGAATGAACCAAATTAGAATGCTTGTGAAGCAAGCTGACCCAGAAATAGTTGAAGAAGTAAAATATAAAACAGCTACAAATCCAGATGGCGTTTTTGTTTGGTACAAAGATGGTATGCTTTCTACTGGTGAGACATACAAACAACATTTGCGGTTGGGCTTTGCAAAAGGAAATCTTCTAAAAGATCAAGATCCAAAAGGGCTTATTAATACTTACCGTGCAGTTATCATCAAAGAAGAAGATAAACTAGATGAGAAAGCTTTTACAGATCTTGTTCGGGCTGCAGTAAAGTTTAATACAGAAGCTAAAATGAGTAAAAAATCTAAGAAGTAGTTCTTTCTTAATCTTAACCTTCATTTACCATGTATACACTAATTCTAATCTTCGGAATGATTGCTACATATTTTGTAGTTCTTTTTATTCTTTCTAAACTATTTCAGCAAAAGCCAGTGTTTATCTGGAGCAAAATTACTCGATCGCTTTTTGTTATTGTTGCATTCACAATATTTACTTATATTTCAACAAGTTATATTGAAGACGAAGATGTTTCCAATAGACTTCTGCATGCAATTGGAGGTGGTTTTAATGTTGTGTTGGCAACTTTTCTAGTTATTAAAGACTTCAAATTTAAACTCGATTTTATTCAATTTGGCATTATAGCTATCTTACTAGTTAGTTTTTTCGGAATAGGAAACGAAATAATTGAATATTTCTTGCAAACAAATTTTGATATGATTTTTGCAAGCACTTCAATAGACACCTGGTTGGACTTAATTAGCAATGGACTTGGCGGCCTTTTAGGAACAATTTGCCTAGGTTACTTTATTAAGGCAGATTAAACAACTACTCGGATTTATTTTGATTCTCACTTCTATACTCCAAAATATCCCCCGGTTGGCAGTTTAGAGCCTTACAAATCGCTTCAAGCGTTGAAAGCCTAATTGCTTTTGCCTTAGCATTTTTTAGAATTGAAAGATTAGCCATGGTTATTCCCACTTTCTCCGAAAGCTCTGTGACGCTCATTTTTCTCTTAGCAAGCATTACATCAATATTTATAATAATCATATAGTTTTTATGTTAAACAGTTAAATCATTTTCTGATTTCAAATCAGAGCCACTTTCTAAAAACTTTTGTAAAACAGCTGCAACGGACACAATTATGATTGAAACTAAAGCCATATAAATGCATATCGCTAAACCTCCAGCTTTATCTTCTTCTTCATTTAAAAGTATAAAAACGAAACTCCCTAGAATAAAAGCAATTGAAACACCAGCACAGTATTTAATATTTTTCATAGCTTTTATTGCTGATTTAGAAAAACCTTTATTTTCTTCAATATAGTTCAAAAGTTTTCCAGCTTGATAAAGTCCAATGAAAAATGGAATTGATGCAATATATGCATACAATAAAAATGCATCTTTAAAATAAATAGTGTATAAATCGGCATCTGCATTTCTACCTTCGATTTGTGGAAAATAAAGTAACCAAACTAGTGTTGCTGCACCAATAAATAAAAGTACTAATTTTAAGAATAATGTTGAAGTTTTTTTCATAAAATATTTATAAATTAATTTAAACAGTTAAATCGTTCTCTGATTTTATGTCGATGCCGTTTTGTACTAATTTTTGAAGCACAATTGCAAAAGTTGCGGTAACAATTGAAATGCCAATAAGTGCTAGCCCTAACACTATCATTCCTGGTGCATCGTCTTTCTCAGCTCTATAGTATATGTAGGGCATTCCTAGAATATATAGTGCCGAAAATGTCAGTGCACTATATTTTATGTGTTTTAGAGCTTTTACGGATCTTGAGGAAAATGCGTTATTTTTTTCAATATAATGTAATAATTTCATTGCTTGAGTAAGGGCTAAGAAAATTGGGATTGTTGAAATTGCCATACCAACCATAATTGGGCTGTAATCACCAACATTTTCTTCTCTAACAGCTGCTCGCAGCATAGAAAAGCTAAAAACTAGCACAGCAAGACCTATCGCTAGAACTATTAGCTTTAGAAACATCGTAGATCCTCTTCTCATTGAATGAATTTAATAAGTAAAACTAAGGTATTTTAGTACATTATTTATCGAATTGCAATAAATATATATTGTTAGTTATAAATCTTGAAAATTACCTGGAACCACAGTATCATTGGCATATTAAATAAACACTATGTCAGACTTATATAGACATCATATAGATCAAAACGCTGATGCTTTGGAAGAAATATCATCAGAAAACTTGGTTTTAGCTCAGGAAGAGATTGAACACAATCCTGAACTTCTACAAGATATTTTTACTGAATTTGTTGATCTTTATAATAAGTTATTGGCTACTCCTTTGAAGACTAATAATATTATTTTATTTAAGCATTTAGCTGGAAATCTTGATCCTGAGATTTCATCAGCTAATGAATTTAATAAGATCAAAGCAACTTACAAAGCTATGGACAGATTAGTAAGCCTAGGACTTGAGGGAGCAAAAGTGACAAGTAATGAAATAAACAGAGCTTTTGCAGATAAAGAAACTTATATTGAATCATTAAGTAAACCTTTACCTGTTCTTGGATTAATAGTAGCTTCAGCTGCACATGCATTTGAAGGGTATCTGAAAAATATTGGTATTGTAGATTTTAGAAAAGACGATTTTATTCATGCAGTAAGAGAACTTATTATTTTGTCAGGTTCAGTAAATGCAAACTCAGTTGTTGTTACTGGGTTTAGAGAAGCAGGATGGCTGGAACCTAAACCAGAAAGAGTTAAAGAATGGAGAGAACAGCATGATTTAAATAGTCAAAATAAAAATTAATAAATTAAGCTAAAAAATATTTGACAATTCAATTCTTTTTTTGTTACCATTTTGTCATGTCAAATAATATAAACCACAACAGAAGACACTTTTATTGGAGATCTCAAGCTTCTGGGAGGTTTATTTGCGTCGATTAAATTGGCATAATTATTATAAATAAACATACAACTCCCAGAAATGGGAGTTTTTTTGTTGCCTTTTTTTATATTTAGTAGTCGAAACTTAGTTTTTTAATATCATGAATACTATTGTTAAGTCACATTTTAAAAGATTCTATAGATGGCCACCATAGCGGAGGTTTATTTTGCTATCTATAAGATTTTTATTTAGCCAAGGTACCTCCACATTAATGAAGGTACCTTTTTTTATTCAATTTTTATATTTTTTTAATCTTAAAACCATGGAACAAACAACAATTACACAAATTAATACAGTAAAAACAAATTTAGATGATCCAAACATACCGCCTAATAATACAGTTGAAGGAATGCTGCACAATCTCACGATGATTAATCAAGTTGGGCAATTAGCATTAGCTGGTGATGCACAAAAATTAGAAGAACTTGGCTTCGATCCTGAACTTTTACCAGTTATGCAACTGATGGCAGAAAAGGGACCAAAGATTTTAGGAACATATGCTCACCCAGGCGAGTTTGATTTATACAAAATTGCGGCAGCTGTAAAACTAACTGAAACCTGTTTTGCAGGAAACATACCATTGGAGTTAATTACAGTTTTCCAATTAGATACTAAAGCTATTGACTTTACATCACAAAAACCTTTGGCAATGGGTCCACTAGGACCAGACAAAAATCAAGATATCTTAAATGTTGAGAATCCTCCTATTCCAACCAAAGAGCTTGAGCGTAAGGTTATAGAAACTGCAAAATTATTCATGAGTCAGTTAGATTCAGATTTGAATAAAACATTGATCTCATTAACTAATGAGCTGGCTCTAAACGGAGATACAAAAAAACAGCTAAAGCTCCAGATTTTTTCAACTCTTTATGAAAGGCTAACTACTTTAATGGCTATTAAGCCAAATTTCGATAGTGCAATTGACTCAAGAACCATCCAAAAACAAATGGCTGATTTTAATTTAGCTTTTGCAGGAATTTTACTTGAAGGTCTACCAAATAAAGAATTGTACATTCAGAATTTAGGGACGAAAGCATTATTTGAAGCATTAGATTACCGAAAAACTATTGTTCAAGCTGTAAAGATGACTGTACAAATCAAAGGCATAGACACTCTTAAGCAATTACTTCGACCTGGAAGTGAGGACTCATTGTTGAGTATTAATTTAGGAGAGGATTTATTTAATTTGAGACTAAATCCGGATAATCGCTTTATTCTTAAACAAGTAAGTAAATATGCTAAAGAACGTCAAGAAATTATTATTGATGACAGTCAAGTCCTTAACTTTCTTGATTTCGGTCTGCCTTTAGGCAAACTGGAAGCTTTTGCGTTAATTGCTGGAGGGCAGACGTTACACTTTGGTTCGGGTCACGGCGCAGAGCAAAAAGCTGCTGAGATTCTTGGTTTAAAAGGTCAGGCTTTAAATTACGTCGTTAATTTGCGCTTTGGTGAAGATTCAACTCAAGGTCACGGAGGACTTAAAGTGGGCAAAAAATCTGTACCGTTACCATTGCAATACGTAATGCTTGGAGCTACTGGTGTACAGGACCTGATTGCCAATGGTCCGAAAAATCTACAAGAAATAAGTGAGTTAAGGGAATTTTTTGCGAAAAAATTGGTTTTAGAAGCATATGAATCATTAACCTCACAAAGTGAGATGTAATTTTATTTATTTTAACTTATTAACTTATGAAAATCTTTGACATACACATTGGACTTTCAGATGCTGCAACGCAACTGCAAAAAGATCCAACAGTTTTGGGTGAACCAACTGCTGATTTTCCAAATCAGTTTGATTATATTCGTGCAAAAGAAGGTAGTTTGAAAATATTTTGTAGTTTAATCTGCCCTGTTGAACTTAATGGTCATGACATTACTCTGCCGGCGGATCAAAAAGCTGAGATTAATAAGCATCTGAAGTTTTTTAAAGAGCAAGAGGAGAAAGGTAATTTGGCTATAGTAAAAACAAGTTCAAACTTACAAAATACAAATAGATTAGAAACTATTTTAGGACTTGAAGGTGTTTATTTTATGCATGAAGAATCAGATATCTCTTACCTAAAACTTTTGATTGATTCAGGCGTAAGAATTATCGGTCCTAAATGGAATTTTGCGAATAGTTTGTTTAATAAGAAAAATATGCTAACGACTATTGGTAAGGAATTTCTGAAGGTTTGTTTTGAAAACAAAATCATTATTGATCTTGCACACAGCGAATCAGACATTATTGAAGCTGTTTTGACTGAATATCAAGGTCTGGTGATTGATAGTCACACTTGTTGTTTTGAAGTTTTTGAACACAAACGAAATATTCAAGATAGTCATATTAAAGAAATTATTAACAGGAAAGGTATTGTGGGTCTAAATTTTATTAGTCATTTTGTTGGTGGGAATAATTTAAAAGATTTACAAAAGCATTTTGATCATTTTATTTCTAATTTTGGTCTGGATAATCTTGCAATAGGAAGTGATTTTGACGGCATGGATAAATCTGATCTAATTACTGATCTTGAAGATGTTTCAAAGTATGAAAATTTAAGAATTATTTTTAATAACTTAGGTTTAACCGGCAAACAGCAAGAAAAGATCTTGTTTAGCAATGCTATGAAGTTTTTTAGCTCTGCTCTTAATTAATTTAAATTTATTAACTTTAGAATGAAAAAAGACAAATTAGAAAATGAGATTCTAGATTTAGCTAGTAAGCTTATTAGCTTTAAGACTGTAAAGGACAATGATTCGGAATTTGTTAAGCTTTTTAACTTTGTTAAATCACTTTTTGATGAGAATTTATTTGACTTCAGTCTAGAAAACGGGGATGCTTCGCCTGTGCTATTTTTGAAGCATAAAGGCTCTCAGCCAGAAACGTACATCTGCAGTCATATTGATGTTGTTCCTGCACAAGATCAAAGTCAATTTGAGACTAAAATTATAGATGATAAGTTTTTTGGTCGTGGAAGTTTAGATATGAAAACTCAAGCTGCTATTAGCTTGTTACTTTTGAAAGAAGGTTTGAATATAGGTGTGATTTTGACTTCCGACGAAGAAGGTCCAAACACAATTAATGGTGCAACTTTTGCTGCTGAAAAGCTTAAAAATGTTGCTAAATTGGTGATTGTTCCTGATGGTGAGCCAAGTTATGGAATAACTTACAAAGATCGTGGCATGGGGCAATACAAAATTATTTCGCATGGCATTGGGTCAAGGTACAGCTTTCCTTGGAGAGGTAAAAATCCATACGTTAATCTAATGAAGTTTTTTCTTGGTCTAGATCAAATTTTTGTTGATTCAGTTAAGGCTTCTGAGGAGAATTTCTGGTACACAACATATAACTTAGTTTCAATGAATGCCAAGTCTGAAAGTAAAGTTCCAGATGATGGTGAGATGGACATTCTGGTTAACTTTACGCCCGAGTTTAATAGGGATAGTTTGATGGAAAAACTAAAAACATATGCTAAAGATTTTGATTGTGATGTTGAGGAAGTATTTTTCGGTTCACCATATGAACTATCAAAAGATGATGAGTTGTTGCAGAAGTTAAAAAATGGGTTAGATAAAGAGATTGGGTTTGAGACTAAGTTGCTGACGATGGGTGGAATTGCGGATGCAAGGCATTTTAGCGAAAGAGGCATTCCAACACTTCTCTGTAGTATTGGTGGTGAAGGCGCTCATAGCATAACGGAACATGCGAACATAGATTCGGTTGTGGCGTTTTATGGAGCGGTGAAGAAGTTTATAGAAGCTAGATTAAACTAATGTATAATTACTAATTTAGAAATTAATTCTAACTGATTTGAATTTAGAAAATTTTGAAATGCAAAATGAAAATGTGACTTTAAGAAGTCTAGATATGTCCGACGTACCTCTACTTCATGAATTTGTTAAAGACAAAGACGTTGTGCAATATAGTCTTAGCAAATGGCAAAATGATTATACGGAGGAAGAATTCGCAATTTGGTTTGAAAATACCATTAACGATCCCACAGTTATTAATTTTGCAATAGAACTTCCAGATTCTAAAAAATTTATTGGTTATGCAGGATTCTGTGAACTACCAGCAGATGATTTAAAAATTAAGACTGCAGAATATTTCATCTTTATTGGAGATAAAACTGAATGGGGAAAAGGTTATGGAACTAATGTTACAAAGTTAATAACACAATATGGGTTTGAAAAGTTAAATCTGGACAGTATATTTTTGACTGTTTCAGAAGCAAATATTGCTGGTGTAAAAGCATATGAGAAAGCTGGATATGTGCAAACAGGAACAATTGCCTATGTTTCTAAAAGTGACGGTAAACCTAAAGAAAAAATAAGAATGGAAATCTTTAGACCAACTTGAAAATTTCATAAATCAGCGTAAAATTAATATTTGTCGCACATAAATATTTCTATGGAGAAAAAAGTTATTATTCAAGTTAAAAATCTGACTAAGGAGTACGGTAAGTTTAAAGCCGTTAACGACATTAGTTTTGAAGTCTACAAAGGTGAGATCTTTGGATTGCTTGGTCCAAACGGCGCTGGCAAAACAACAACTCTTGAAATCATGGAAACTCTACGTGAAGAAACTGATGGAAACGTGATTATCAACGGCTTTTCAATCAACCAAGAACCAAACGAAATCAAAAAAATTATCGGAGTACAACTCCAACAGGCTGGTTTCTACCCAGAATTAAACTTAATTGAAATCATTAAATTATTTGGTGGACTATATGGCAGAAAAGTTGATCCAGAAGAGATATTGGCTAAAGTAAATTTACTAGATAAGAAAAAAGCAAAGTTCAAAACACTTTCAGGTGGGCAAAAGCAAAGATTTTCAATTGCAACAACACTGATTAATACACCAAAGGTAATATTTCTTGATGAACCGACAACTGGACTTGATCCCCAAGCACGAAGAAATCTGTGGGAATTAATCAAAGCAATCAAAGCAGAAGGAACTACGATTATGTTGACTACACATTATATGGACGAAGCTGAAGAACTGTGCGACCGAGTAGGCATCATGGATTCAGGTAAAATTATTGCAGTAGATACACCAGATGGACTAATCCAGAAATTAATTAAAAATGGTTTCACTCGAACAACAAAAGTTAAAGAAGCAACACTGGAAGATGTATTTATTAATATGACAGGAAAAGAACTTAGAGAGTAAGAATAAAAATTATGTAGTGTCATCCTGAGGGAAATCGAAGGATGAACGTAATTAGTAACATCATGGTTCGTTTTCCCTCACCATGACATTGAATTAACTATGAAAACAGGCTTATCATACGACATAACAGCAACACTTGCCATAATGCGAGCAAGTTTGACTGCAATTTTCAAAAATCCATCCAGTATTTTCTTTGGCATATTATTCCCAGTCATTTTTATCCTAGCCTTTGGCTTTTTAAGTGGTAGCAAAAGCAAATTTGAAGTTGTCCTAACTGATAATTCAGATACAGAAAACTATTTATTAGAACAAGTTGAAAATTTCCCCGGTATTGAAATTAAAAAAGAATCAGATTATGAACACCTAAATGAAGGTTTAGAAAAAGGTAAAGTTGATGCAGTTTTAAACATTAGCGAACTTTCAAACGGTAAAATTCTAGCTAACTTGCAAACTTCAGCTGCTGAACCAGAAAATGGAGCCTCAGTCATAGCAATTATTAATGGTTTAGTAGATAAAAAGAATATTGAAGATTTCAAAAGCCAAACTGGTGATGAAGCAACAAATATTAACCTAACACTAGAAACCATAAAAGGACGGGAATACAAATCAATTGATTTCTTATTGCCTGGACAACTTGGCTTTGCCCTTTTGAATAGTGGTGTTTTTGGCACAGCCTTCTTATTCTTAGAACTTAGAAAAACATTAGTCATCAAAAGATATTTTGCTACACCAGTCAAGAAAGCTCATATTTTGTTTGGCGAAGGTGCCGCCAGACTAATATTTTCACTTTTCCAAGCAAGCATAATTATTCTAATTGGTGTTGTACTCTTTAACTTCACATTAATTAACGGAGTTGAAACCTTTCTTTCAATGCTCTTACTAACAGTTCTAGGGCTTACTGTTTTCTTAGGCATGGGCTTTGTTGTCTCAAGCCTAGCAAAAGACGAAAACTCCTTACCACCAATTGCAAATATTATAACTTTGCCACAATTTATTTTGTCTGGAACTTTTTTCTCAACAGATATTTTTCCAGATTGGCTCCAATTCATTTCAAAACTTCTACCACTAACTCATTTGAATGATGCATTGCGTCAAGTAGCTTTTGATGGTGTTAGCATTTTCTCACTTTACAGAGAGATCGGTGTGCTTATGCTTTCTATCGTAATCACTTATGCAATTGCCCTAAAAATCTTCCGCTGGGAGGAGTAGTAAAATTTGTCATCCTGAGGGAAATCGATACCCTATAGGGCACGAGAGGATGAACAAATTATTCGCAAATGTATGGTTCGATTCCCCTCACCATGACATTTGTAATATGTTAGCGTATAGATTCTGTTTCAATTTACTGCTAATATTTCTTTATACTCTACTTATTACAAACTAACTATGGATCTTGAACAATTGAAAGCATTATCTGCTTCAGAAGCTTCATCTAAGAAATTAACTGACGAGGCTTTCCAGCACAGTGGGATCCGAAGCTTGGAATTCACGTGACTTGAAGTCGCGGC
>JADMIO011475728.1_pt1 | contig 95163 bp, 79 predicted proteins | sample 8958161 | NCBI WGS metagenome assembly JADMIO01 (sample SAMN16585339, study PRJNA669376) | soil metagenome | isolation source: Crop rotation soil | place: USA: Cullars Rotation, Alabama | collected 2011
GCCGCGACTTCAAGTCACGTGAATTCCAAGCTTCGGATCCCACTGTGCTGGAAAGTTGCACGAAGACCTGCGCGGGCGTGATCTTCGCGCCGACCTTGAAGAACCGCGTCTTCGGCGGCATGGAGCAAGTAGAGGGGCCGCTCCCGACGATCTCCACGAACGTCGACGGTGCGCATCCCGTCTCGACGTGGGCGAGCGGCTTCTCGCACTTGTCGTCCGAGAACTCCGTCACCTGCGTGCCGCCGTTAGGGACGGGGAAGCAGCGCTCGACACCGTCGCTGCCGGTCGCCACGTTGCAAGGCTCCTTGCGTTCGCTGTCGAAGAAGGCGCGGCCGCGCAAGCGTGCGCCCGAGGGCGTCGCGTCCACGCGGAGCTTGATGCGGGCCGCACCTTCGTCGAGGTTCGCCAGCGCCGGAAGCGATGTTTGCGGAACGGCGGCGCCGAACGCCCAGTACGTCCCGGTCTCGGCCGCGGTGATGTTGGCGTCGTCGCAGCTTCCCACCCCTTTGCGGAAGAGCGGCCGCATCGTCACGAGCGCGCCGGGCGCGACGTACTCGGCCTCGTACGCGCCGCACATGCCGGGCACGCCCTCTTTCAGGATGATCGCGGGCGGGCCTGCGCAGTTCTCGGAATACGCGGGGTGGTACGCCGCCGGCATGGCGCATCCGATGTCCGAATAGATTCGCTCTTCGAACCCGAGGTCTTTCGGCACGCACCGATCGTCCTTGGAGCCTCCTCCTCGCTCGCATCGCGTCTTGCGCCCGACGTCGTAGAGCGACGCGATCTGCGACGCGCCGTCTTCGGCCTCGAAGACGGTCTTCGCGAGACCGTCGCCCGCGTCGACCTGCTTCGCGGTCGCCGCGACGAGCTCTGACGGCGCGACCGTGCTCGCCACCGGATAGACGTCGAAGCCCGACACGGTGATCTGAGCGCAGTTGGCGCCGTTCTTCTCGTAGACGACGGTCGTGTCGACGACGGCGCCGAGGCGATACACCTTCATTCCCTCGCCGCACGTCTTCGGGAACGCGCGCACGAGGGTCGGGGTAGCGCATCCCGGCCGCCCGCGATGCACAGGCATCATGCAGTTGATGTCGGAGAACGTGACGCCGTCGAGGGTCTCCGCCGTCGGGATGCAGCGGAGCTTCTTGTCCTCGGCCACCTCGAGCTCGCAGTCGACGCCGAGCTTCGTGTCCTTCCACGCCGTCCAGAGAGACACGCCGTCGGCGGTGAGCACGTTCGCGCGCAGACGCGTCCCGCTCTTGTAGTCGGCGGACGAGGTCGGGAGCGCGCCGTCCGACGCATCAACAGCGCTCGGCGCGTCGCTCCCCGGCCCGGCTTCGACGGGCGCAGCCGGCGCGTCGCCGCCTTCGGAGGACGAGCAGCACAAGATGATGCCGGCTCCACCGAACGCCGCGAGCGTGACGAAAAAACGGACAAGAGTGGAGCCCATGGTTACCTGGATGTTATCGCGTATTCCGTGTCGCATCGCCGCCGACCGGAGCGTTAGGAAGAACCGATGGATCCCGCGTCTTTCGCCATTTTCGTCATCCTCCTGCTCGTCGCTGCGATCATCGCGATGCGGTCGGTCAGACAGGTGAACCAATGGGAGACCGGGCTCAAGTTCACGCTCGGCAAGTTCACCGGCGTGGCCACGCCCGGCCTCAATGTGATCGTGCCGGGCGTGCAGAAGCTCGTGAAGATCGACACGCGCGTCCGCAACCGTGACCTGCCGCAGCAGGCGGTGATCACGGCGGACAACGTCACCGCGTGGATCGACGCGGTCATCTACTTCAAGGTCGTCGACGTGGAGCGCGCCACCTTGAACGTGCAGGACTACGAGAACGCCGTGCGCGACCGCGCGAAGGTCGTTCTTCGCGACGTGGTCGGAGAGACGAAGCTCGACGATCTGCTCTCGCACCGCGAGGAGGTCGCCGCGAAGATCCGGGCGGCCGTCGAGCAGTTCGTCTCGCAGTGGGGGCTCCACGTCGAGCTGATCGCGCTGCAAGACATCCAGCTCCCGCAGCAGATGCAGGAGGTGATCGCGCGAAAGGCGATCGCCGAACGCGATCGCCAGTACGTGATCATCAAGAGCCAGGCGGACCTCGAGAGCGCCAAGAACTTCGCCGAGGCGGCGCGCATCCTCCACACGTCGCCGGGCGGTATGGAGCTGCGGCGCCTCGAAGCGCTCCAGAACCTCTCCGGCGGAACGACGAAGGTCATCTTCGATCTCGCGAAGCCCTTCGGTGAATCGCAGACCGCGGCGATCGCGGCGGCAATGGGCGCGAACGTTCGCGTCGCCGACGACAAGCCGGTCGCGGCCCAGCAAGAGGCGGAGGTCGACGGCCTCCGCGCGCGCGACGACGTGCCGATGAGCGCACCTCCGGCACGACCCGCGAAGCGCGCGTGAGCGGCGCCCGCGCACCCGACGAGCTCCTGCGCATTCGGGCCCTCGAGGTGCTCGGTCCTCTCGGGGACGAGCTCGCGCGAGAAGCGCTCGAAGCAGGCGACGTCGCGATCGAGCACGACGTGCTCGCATGGGAGGGCTCGCACGGTTCGATGCACGCGCATCGTGTCGTCGTGTCGGCGAGCGCAGAGCTCTCTGCGCGCGTGCGCGCGAGTCACGCGGCGATGGATGCCCTCTCCGCAGCGCTCGCCGCGGCGATGGCCGAGCGTCCGGGCCACTCCGTCGCCGACGTGCGCGTCGAGGTCGGGCAGCGTGAGAGCGCTCCGCCGGGCGGGCCGTATCGCGCTCCACGCACCGTCCGCTGACGGCGCGTGGTCCAGCCGTTGCTTGAACGCTCCGCATGCATCGACGCGACGCGCGCATGTCCACGACAAACGGCGTCTACCGGACGCCCGGACGCGAAGTCGCCGACGCACCGATTGCGTCGCCTTCGCGCCGCGCGCTCCTCTCGCCGCTCGGTCGAGCGTTCGCATTCGTGCTGCTCCTGACGGCGCCGCCGATCGTCTTCAATCTCTACCTTGCCGCGCCCGTCTTCCGCGTCCCGGCGGACGGCCGCTTCACTCCGCAGCTCGAGAGCATCCAGGATCTGATCGCGCTCCTGATCGTCCTATCGTTCGGAGTCCTCGTGCATCGCATCGTGCGCCGCGTGCGTCCGTCGTGGGGCGGTCTGCGACTTCACACGAAGGTGGTCTACGTCGCCGCGCTCCTCGTCGCGCAGAGCGCCGTCGTGCTCGGCGCGGAGCTCGCGCTGTTCCAGAGCCGCGGAGGACTGAAGCTGTTCGAGCCTACGTATCGCACGTCGACGCGCATGCCCGACGGGACGACCGCCCATCTCTACGCCAGCGGCTGCGACTACGACGTCTACGTCGCGGAGCCGTTCTCACCGAAGATGCACCGTCGGCTCTCCATTTCGCGCAGCACGTGCAACGGGCACGCCCCGCGCGTTCACCTGAAGGACGACCGAGGCCTCGAGCTCCTCGGTCGCGACGGCAAGCCGCTCGAGTCGGACTCGAAGGGATGGGGATGGTTCGGGATCGGCGGCTGCTGAGCGCGCCTGTCCCGATCAGCGAACGACCGTCTCGCAGCCGAAGAGCACCTCGACCTTCGGCACCTTGGTACCGCCCTTCGACTGCGCGCCCTCGCATGATTTAGGGCACAAGAGCACCTTCGTCGGCATGGCCGGCACGTCGTAGTACCAGCCGTCGGAGCCTGCGCACGCGGACTCGTCCTTCACGCGCGGGACGGTCAGCGGGGTCTTCGCGCCGTCCGTGACGCGCACGTTCACGAGATCGGGATCGACCGTGCCTGCGTCGGCCGTCGGGATCGAGAGCTCGCAAGCGACGCGCGAAGTGGCGACGACCGCAGTCGCGACCGCGTTGAAGAACGGCATCCACGCCGAGCTTCCGTCGCAGATCTGCGCGCGCGCACCGCCGGTCTTCTGGACGAGCGTCGTGTACTCGGAGCCGGACGTCGTGGGCTTCGAGCCGTCGGGATACGTGCAGCGAATGCTCGGATCGGCGGTCGAGCCCCATCCGTAGAGCGCGCTGAACGAGTAGCCGAGCCACGCACCGCCGCGCGTCGGATGCAGGAGCCCGACCGGCAACACGAGGCCGCCCGTGTACGGGCTGTCGCCGCCCGGGAAATTCTCGAAGCTGACGGCGGGGAAGCGCGAGTTGTCGTCGGTGACGAGCACGATGCTCTTCGACGCCTTCGGACGCAGCTCCTGCGCCCACGGCTCACTGCCGCGCGCCGTGCCTTGGGTGTAGCCCTGCGTCTGATCGAGCGAGCCGAGGATCTGCTCGAGCGGCTGCGTGCTCTGCACGTCCATCGCCGCGTGGAAGAAGAGCGCCGTGTTCCCGCAATCCGCTCCGCCGAGCGGCGGCGGAATGCAGACGGGATGGCGCGTCTTGCCTCCGACGGTGACCGGCGCGTCTCCGCGGAGGGAGAGCATCACGACTTTGTAGTCGAGGCCCTTGCTGCCGATGAGCGAGGCGAACGTGTTGAGACCGGCCTGCACCTCGGCGACCGCAGGAGCCATGCTCGACGAGTTGTCGACCACCCAGATGATGTCGACGGGCAGCGCCTCGCGCTTCGCTTCGACCGCGGCGCTCGCGCAGGTCTGGAACGAAGCGTCGCCGGCGTCCTTGCCGGCGTCCGATCCGAGCTGCTCGGGCGGCTTCGGGACCAGCGGCGGCGGTGCTTCCGCAAGGTCGGCCGCGTCCGTCTTCGGCTCACCTTCCGCGCATGCGATGAGAGCTACGAGAGCCGCAAGCACACCGCTCGAGAGGGCTAGAGCACGCAGGGGAATCGACATTTTTCTCCGCGCCGGCGCCGCGCGTCCGTTCGATCGAATGGCGTGCAGGCTATGACACGGGCGCGCAGGCGCGCGCGTCCCGTCTCTGTCTCGCGCATGTGACGAGCGCGTGAAGCTCGGAGGATGCAGGAGCTCGATTGCGGTGGCGCGGCACCAGTCCCCGCGCTAGACGGCCGCCAACATGCACCGCCCCGCATCGCTGTTCGCCGCTTCGCTCGTCGCCCTCTCCGTGTTTGCGGGCGGCTGCGGGGGCGCGATCGAGCCCGAGGAGGTCGAGGTCGACGTGCCGGACACGGATACGACCCCGCAGATCATCGGCACGCAGCGCTCGGCAGCCGCCTACAGCGAAGCCGTGATGGTGAAAGTGAACAACACGGCGAACGACTACTGCACGGGCACGGTCATCGCGCCGTACGTCGTCCTCACCGCCGCGCACTGCATCGTCTTCAACGGAGGACCGAACGGCGCCGGCACGGGCACGTGGACGATCACCGCGCAGTTCGCGTCGACCGGGCGCCAGGACCGAACGGCACGAGGCGGCGAGCCCATGGACGCAGGGTTCTGGAACCTCACGCGCTACAACTACGAGAGTCACCCGGAGCTCCACGATACCGGCGTCGTCTACCTCGACAGCCCGTTCACCGGCATCACCTACCCGACGCTCTCGTCGGCCACGGTGCCCGCATCGACGAGCAGCGTGCCGACGTACGTCTCTGCCGTCGGACGGCAGACCTCGTCGGCGACGGCCGGGCTCGTGCTCTCGGGCCGCACGACCCTCGCGTACCCCACCACGCGCGACAACGAGCGCTACACGTACAAAACGGCGAAGCTCACCGGCGGCGGCGATTCGGGCGGTCCGCTCTTCCTCGAGGGCACCCATCGTCTCGTGGGGACAGAGGCCCTGTTCCGCCAGAAGCAGGACTTCTGGACGCGCATCGACGGCGCCGTCTACACCTGGCTCGACGGCAGGATTACGAGCCACGGCGGCTGGCCGACCGCGCCGTAGCCGCTTCGGGCTCTCGGCTGGCGTAGCGCTCTACGCACCTGTGCGAACTGCGCGCGGCCGAAGTGTCATCCGGAAGTTACGCCGGAGCTCGCGGAAATCCGGGCACAAACCGGCGAAATCCCCGTGACGCATGCCCATTTTCGTGCGACGCCCACGGCGAACTGCGAGGCGAAACCAGTGATTTCACCTGGTGCGTGCCTTGCTTCTCCGGTGATCCAATGGTTCAACCACTTTCGAAGTCCGTCGCCGCCAAGAAGACCGCCCGCCTGAAGGCGATGCTGAAGGGCCCGAGCCTCTCGTTTTTGATGGAGGCGCACAACGGTCTCTCCGCGAAGATCGCCGAGGAGGCGGGCTTCGAAGGGATCTGGGGCAGCGGTCTCTCGATCTCGGCGGCGCTCGGCGTTCGCGACAACAACGAGGCGAGCTGGACGCAGGTCCTCGAGGTCGTCGAGTTCATGGCGGATGCCACCACTGTGCCGATCCTCCTCGACGGCGACACGGGGTACGGCAACTTCAACTCGGCGCGCCGCCTCGTGATGAAGCTCGAGCAGCGCGGCGTCGCAGGCGTCTGCATGGAGGACAAGATCTTCCCGAAGACGAACAGCTTCCTCCGTTCGACGGCGCAGCCGCTCGCGGACATCGAAGAGTTCGCCGGCAAGATCCGCGCAGCCAAGGAAGCGCAGCGCGACGACGACTTCGTGGTCGTCGCCCGCGTCGAGGCGCTCATCGCCGGTCACGGCATGGAAGAAGCGCTGAAGCGCGGTGAGGCCTATCGCAAGGCCGGCGCAGACGCGGTGCTCATTCACTCGCGCGAGCGCCACCCGGACGAGATCCTCCAGTTCAAGAAGGAATGGGGCGATCGCCTCCCGCTCGTGATCGTTCCGACGAAGTACTACACGACGCCGACGGAGGTCTTCCGCGAGGCCGGCTTCAAGATCGTCATCTGGGCGAACCACCTGATGCGCTCGGCGTTGACGGCGATGCAGGCGGCGGCGAAGCAGATCTACACGGCGCAGACGCTCATCGGCGTCGAAGAGAAGGTCGCGCCGCTCGCCGAGGTCTTCCGCCTCCAGGGCGAGAGCGAGCTCGAGCAAGCCGAGAAGGCGTATCTCCCCAAGGGCGGTCCCGTCGCGCGCGGCATCGTCCTCGCGGCAGGCCGTGGCGACGAGCTCGGCGAGCTCGTGAAGGATCGCCCGAAGTCGATGGTGCCCGTCGCGGGCAAGCCGATCCTCGAGCACATCCTCGATGCGTACCGCTCGGCGAACGTTCGCGAGCTCGTCGTCGTGCGCGGCTTCGCGAAGAGCGCGGTCGACGTGCAGGGCGCGACCTTCGTCGACAACGACAAGTACGCGTCGACGGGTGAGCTCGCCTCGCTCGCGACCGCGAAGGCATCGCTCGACGGCCCGTGCGTCGTCTCCTACGGCGACGTGCTCTTCAAGAAGTACGTCCTCGACGAGCTGCTCGAGACGGAAGGCGACTTCGTCGTCGCGGTCGACTCGATGCCGGCCGACAAGGTCACGCCGCGCAAGGCCGACTGGGCATCGTGCTCCGAGCCCCACTCGCGGAAGACGCTCCTCGCGAACGTCCTCCTCAAGGACATGCTCACCGATCCCACCTCGCCCGGCATCTCCGGCGAGTGGACGGGCCTGCTCAAGCTCTCTGCGAACGGCGCCAAGGCCGTCCGTGAGATCGTCGGCACGCTCACCGAGAAGGAGCTCGCGACCGCATCCATGCCGGACCTCCTCCGCCGCCTCGTCCGCGAGGGTCGCGAGGTCCATGTCGTCTACACGCGCGGCGGTTGGCTCGATGTCGACACCGTCGCCGACGTCCTCCGCGGACCGGTGTTCCAATGATCGAAGCGAAGGCCTTCTGCGACGCGGCGAAGCAAGCCGGGTTCTCGCTCTACACGGGCGTGCCCTGCTCGTACGTGAAGCCGTTCATCAACTTCGTCATCGACGCGCCGGACCTCACGTACATCGGCGCGACGAACGAGGGCGACGCGGTCGCGATCGCCACGGGCGCAGAGCTCGGCGGCAAGCGCGCGATCGTGATGATGCAGAACTCGGGTCTCGGCAACGCGGTGAGCCCCCTCACCTCGCTGAACGCCGTGTTCCGCATCCCGGTCCTCCTCATCGTCACGCTGCGTGGTGAGCCCGGCGGCCCGGCCGACGAGCCGCAGCACGAGCTGATGGGCGCGATCACGACGAAGATGCTCGAGACGATGAACGTCGCCTGGGCGTACTTCCCGACCGAGCCGTCCGAGATCGCTCCGGCGATCGAGAAGGCCGTCGCGCACATGGCGAAGACGAACCTCCCCTTCTGTCTCGTGATGAAGAAGGACAGCGTCGGTCCGCACAAGCTCGCGTCGAAGCCCGTCGTGCGCGCTTCGAGCGAAGGCGTGCCCTCGCAGATGACCCCCGCGACCGACGCGCGCGCCGTCGCCCGCTCTTCGAGCGCGGCCACGACGGGAAGCGACGAGCGCGCGAAGCGTCCGTCCCGCGAAGACGCGCTCCGCGCCGTGCAGCGCGCCGTCGATCCGCGCGACATCGTCATCGCGACGACCGGCTTCACCGGCCGCGAGCTCTACGCGTGCGAGGATCGCCACAACCAGCTCTACGTCGTCGGCTCGATGGGCTGCGCATCGTGCATCGGGCTCGGCCTCGCGTGGGCCCGTCCGGATCGCCGCGTCGTCGTCCTCGACGGCGACGGCGCGATGCTCATGCGCCTCGGCGCGCTCGCCACGCTCGCGTACGAGCAGCCGAAGAACCTCGTGCACGTGCTCCTCGACAACGAGGCGCACGAGTCGACCGGCGGTCAGTCGACGGTCTCGCACTCGATGGACCTCGCCGGTGTCGCGCGCTCGTGCGGCTACCCGAGCGTGGCAAAGGCGGAGGACGCGTCGGATCTCGAGCGCCACGTGCGCGATCGAAAGCCGGGGCTGCGCTTCATCTCGCTGAAGACGCGCCACGGCGTGCCGGACGGCCTGCCGCGCCCCAAGGTCACGCCGCAAGAAGTGGCGGGGCGCATTCGAAAGGTGCTCGCGGAGGCGCAATGAAGCTCCTGAACCCAGGCCCGGTGTCGATGACCGAGCGCGTACGCCGCGCGCTCGCATCCGAAGACGTCTGTCATCGCGAGCCCGAGTTCAAAGAGCTCGTCGGCCGCGTGCGCGAACGCCTCGCCGGCGTCTACGCGGAGAAGGGCTTCACGCCGGTGCTCATCGGCGGCTCGGGTACCGCCGCCGTCGAGACGATGCTGTCGCTCGTGTCGAAGGACGAGAAGGTGCTCGTCGTCGCCAACGGCGTCTACGGCGAGCGCATGGCTGCGATGCTGAAGGCGCAAGGCAAGGCGCACGACGTCGTCGCCTCGCCGTGGACCAGCGGGATCGATCTCGACGCCGCCGACGCCGCGCTGGCGAAGGGCGGCTACAAGCACGTCCTCACCGTCCACCACGAGACGACGACCGGCCGCCTCAACGACGTCGCCGGTCTCGGCAAGCTCGCGGTGAAGCACGGCGTTCCCATGCTCCTCGACGCGGTCTCGAGCTTCGCCGGCGAAGAGCTGAAGCTCTCCGAGTGGAACATCGAAGCGCTCGCGGCGACGGCGAACAAATGCGTGCATGGTGCACCCGGTGTCTCGTTCGTCCTCGCGAACGACGCCGCGCTCACGCGCCCCACCGGCGCCACGAGCGTCTACCTCGACCTCTCACGCCACGCCGCCGACCAGGCGAAGGGGTCCACGCCGTTCACGTTGCCCACGCACGTGACGCGCGCGTTCGACGAGGCGCTCGCCGAGCTCGCAGACGAAGGCGGCTGGAAGACTCGTCTCGCCACGTACCGCTCGCGCTCCACGCGCGTCCGCGGCGTCTGCCGCGAGCTCTCGGCGAACCTCCTCCTCGATCGTGAGGACGCCTACGGCTCGACCCTCACCTCCTTCCGTCTGCCCGACGGGAAGACCTACGAGAAGTTGCACGGGAGCCTGAAGCGTGACGGATTCGTCATCTATGCAGGACAGGGGAAGTTCGATGGAGCAATCTTCCGCATCGCCGTCATGGGAGACCTCTCCACCGCCGACCTCGATCGGCTCGCCGCCGCGCTTCGTGGTGCCCTCGCTTGACGTGACTGCTCGTGCGGCCTCCGGCTCGAGCGTCGTCGCGACGCTCGACGAGCGCCGTTCGCTCGCCGAGAACCTCGATGATCCGCTGAACCGCTGGTACCGCTACCCGGCGGCGCGCGGCCTGCTTCGAATCGCCGGCGGCCTCCCGCTCCGGCCGGATCACATCACGTACCTGCATACGGTCTTCGGCGTCACCGGCGCGGCGATCGTCGCCTTCGGCACGAGCCGAAGCGCTCTCCTCGTCGCATTCCTGCTGCTCGAGATCCGGATGATCCTCGACTGCTACGACGGCGTCCTCGCTCGCGCGAAGAAGTTGTCGTCGCCGCGCGGACGCACGCTCGACGAGCTGGGCGACGCCGTCGCGTACATCGCGATCTGCATCGGCATGAACATTCATGTATGGCGCATGCATCGCGATTGGCCCGTCGAGCTCGTCGCCGCGTTCGGAGCGGTCGTCCTGGTGGCCGGCGCCATGTCCGGGCACGCGTACGACTTCTACAAGCGCCGCCTCGGCTCCGCGCTGAAGGACGGGCGCGACGCGATCGCCGAGGAGCTCGAGCAGAAGATCGAGCTCGTTCGCACCGGCCGCGCACCGTGGATCACCCGCTTCGGAATCTGGTTCGACCGCTGGCAAGTCCGGCTGTACGAGCCGCACTACGCCGGCGGAGATGCGGTCGGCGCCGTTCTGTCGAATGCGCATCGCACGGGCGGCCGCTTCCTCGTGAGGCTGATCGGCTTCATCTCGTGGGACAACGTGCTCGGGCTCATCTCGCTCGCGGTCCTCTTCGATCGCATCCTCGAGGTCGAGCTGTTCGCGCTCCTGTACGGCGTCGTGATGTTCACGACGGCACGCGTGACCATCTGGCGCGTCCTCGGACGCGGAGGCGTCTCTTGACCGCTCGCGGCACCATCGACAAAGCCATCATCCTCGCGGCGGGCATGGGAAAGCGCATCGCGGGTCTCGCGAGCGGCGCGCAGATCCCGAAGCCGCTCCTCCCGCTCGACGACTCGGGCAAGCTCACCTTCCTCGACTGGCACCTGCGCTCGCTGAAAGAGCACGGCGCGAAAGAGATCTACATCGTCGGCAGCAAGGCGACGTTCGGCACGAAGCTGAGCGCGATGGATCGCATCCCGGCGACGTGGATCATGAACGACTTCCCCGGCGACGTGTCCGGCAGCGGGCACTCCACGCACCTCGCCTTCACGAGCGAGCACGGCATCCTCGACGGCAAATCGCGCGTCGTGCTGATGGACGCGGACGTCGTCTACGATCCTTCGCTGTTCGGCGAGCTCGCGCGCGGTCCTTCCGCCGGCTCGAAGACGCTCGTCTGCGGGCGCTTCCGCGAGACGGACGAAGAGGTCATGGTCTTCGGCGACGATCGCGGAGTCCCGCGCCTCCACGGCAAGGGGCTCTTGAACACGCCGATGGTGAAGGACCTGAGGTGCATGGGCGAGGCAACGGGCATCCTGCTCCTCGAGCCCGACGATCACCCGAAGTGGCTCGGCGCCGCCGCATGGTGCATGAAGTTCTCGACCGCGAAGACGCGCACCGAGCACGAAGACATCACACAGCGCCTCATGACGATGGGCACGCTCGATGCCGTCGTCTTCGACGACGACGCACGCTGCATGGAGTGCGACACGCCGGACGAGTACGAAGTCCTGCGTCGCGAGATGGTCCCGCGCTGGGTCGACAAGCTCCCGACGTGAGCCGCTACCAGGAGCTCGCCCCAATCGTCGCGGCCCTCGGCGTCGCGTGGAACGGCGGCGCAGAGGTCCGTTTCACGCGCGAAGGTTTCGCGATCACGGTGTGCCTCCGTATCGATAGTGGAACGGTGACGGGCGTCGACGTCGTCGTCCTGCGTCCCGGCTGGCCCGAGGTCGAGCTGCGCCGCGAGACGGAGGCCGACCGCGTCGCGAAGCAATCGGGGCTCAACGTCGAGGTGCAGACGGGCGATCCGCAGTTCGACGGCTTCGTCTACATCGAGTCCTCGTATGGCCAGGCGGTCCTCGGGCCGCTCCTCTCGTCTCCCGAGCTCAGGAGAGCGCTCGGCGAGCTCGTCGCCACGTACGGCGCCGTGTCGATCGGCCCGCAGGGGCTCACGGTCGCGACGAAGGAGCACGGAAGGGCGCATCTCGATCCGGCCGCGTTCATGCCGTTCTTCGAGCGGCTCCTCCACACCGCGAGGCTCATTCCGCTCCTCCCCGCAGGCGCGGCGAAAACCGCCGAGCCCGGGTTCGGCCTCGTCATCACGTCCGTCTTGGGCATCGTGGGCGGCATCGTCGCGCTCGCGGTGCTCGGGAATCACGGTGAGCCGGCGAGCGGTGCCGTTCGACCGTTCGCAGCGGCGCTCGGCGTCGCGTTCGCGCTGGGGTCCATTCCGCTCGTCAGGCGGTACGTACGCGGGCACTCACGCTCGGCGCTCTATCTGGTGCTCACGATCGTCACCGCCGTCATCGGAGCGCCGCTGGTCTTCATGGCGGCGATCGTCGGCCTGAATGCCGCGCTCGACACGTCCCCGCCGTCGCCGGCGCGCGGTCGCATCACGGCGGCGAAGAGCTACGTCGACGACGGCGAATCCAAGGTCGACGCGACGATCCTCTGGAGCGACGGACGCAAAGAAGACCTCACGCTCGCCGACTCGATCCCGAAAGCCCAAATCGGCGACGCCGTCGACGCCGTGTACCGCAAGGGCCTGGTCTTCGCGTGGGTGGAACGAGCGCCGACGATCATCCCGGGCAAACACTGAACGAGAGCCCCCCCCCTCCCCGTCGCCGCGCCTCCTGTTTCTCGCTCTCCCTCTCCCTACTTACACATCCCGCCCTTGCAGGTGAGCGGCGCGGTGCAAACGGTGCCGCACGCACCGCAGTTGTTGTTGTCCTTGTTGAGGTCGTTGCACACGAGGCCCGTGCCGGCGCAGTCAGGCCGATTCGGGAGGCACGTGCACGCCTTCGCATCGCACGTCGCGCCGGCCTGGCAGACCTTGCCGCAGGCGCCGCAGTTCTTCGGATCGTTCGTGGTGTCGATGCAGACGGTCCCGCAGAGCTCGGTCGGCGGTGCGCAGCTGCAGGCGCCGCCGGTGCATGTCGCGCCACCGGTACAAGCGATGCCGCAAGCGTTGCAGTTGTCGTTGTTCGACGTGAGATCGACGCACGACTTGCCACACGCCGTCAGGGTCGCATCGCAAGCGGCATCGCAGCGGCCCGCCGTGCAGAACGGATTGGCGGCCGTGCACTTGGTCGCGCACGCACCGCAATGGAGCGGGTCGCTCTGCTCGTCGACGCAGATGCCGCCGCAGTTCGTCTGCCCAGAAGGACACACGCACATTGCGTTGTCGCAGAAGAAGCCCGCGCCGCAGGTCTTCCCGCAGGCACCGCAGTTGTCCGGATCGTCGATGAGGCGGACGCACCGACCGCCACAATCGACCTTGCCGTTCGACGTACCCGCGTCGCCGCCGCTGCATCCGCCTGCGGTGCACGTTCCGGAGAGGCAGACCTCGCCGTTCGCACACTTGTTGTTGCAAGCGCCGCAGTTCAGGCGGTCGACCGTCACGTCGGTGCAGATGTTGTTGCACGACAGCTCACCGGACGGACACCCGCACTTGCCGGCGAGGCATTGCTGGCCGTTGACGCATGCCGTTCCGCAGGCGCCGCAATTCGAGTCGTCGCTCTTTTCGTCGACGCACGAGTTGTTGCAGTTGCTGAGGCCCGGCGCGCAGCCTGCCGCGCACGCGCCGAGGCTGCAGAGCGCCATCGTGCTCGTACATTGCGTACCGCAGGTTCCGCAGTTCTTCGGATCCTCCGATGTCTTCACGCAGACGCCGCCGCACTTCTCCGTCCCCGCCGGACATCCGCACGTGCCTGCGTTGCAGCTCTCGGTCGCCCCACACTTCACGGCGCACGCACCGCAGTTGTTCGGATCGACGTTCTTGTCGACGCATGCCTTGTTGCACTCGAGGAGGCCCGTCGCACATCCTGCAGTGCACTGTCCGAGGCTGCACACCGGGCTCGCGCCACCGCAGACCGTCCCGCAGGCGCCGCAGTTGTTCGGGTCCTGGCGGAGGTTCGCACAGGTTCCATCCGTGCACTTCACCTCGGTATCGCGGCAGACGAGCGGTCCGGCGTCGGCGTCGGCCTTCGCGTCGCCTCCGGCGTCCGGCGCCGGCGGCGTGACGACGTCGGGCCCCGCTTCGGCTCCCGCCTCGTCAGGCGGAGTCGTGACATCGAGGGAGGTGTCGTCTCCGCAGGCCGGGAGCGCGACGGCAGCCCCGACGCAGCCCGCGGTCATGAGCAGCGCGATACGAAGGATGGGGTTGGTCATGTCGCCTCCCTTGTGCCGTGTCGAAGGACGGACCATGCAGCATGCACTCATCGCCGGAGCATTTTGCGGCGTGCAGGCACGAGGCCGCCCTACATGCAGCTCAGGGCGAGAGCGCGATGATCGATTCCGCTTCGGCGCGTGCGAAGCCGCGCGGGAAACGCGCGAGATACTCACGCGCGGCGGAGACGGCGCGACCACGGTCGAACTGATCGAGCTCGCGCATGCGCTCCACGGTCGCAGCCTCGACGTTGGGGCTCGTGGGATGTTCCGCGAGCAGGCGATCGAACAGCGCGACGGCGCCACGATGATCTCCGGCCCTCCGCGCAGCCTGCGCCTTGGCAAAGAGGTCGTTCGCAGCGGCGAGCTTCGATACGGGTACCGCGGGAGCGGCCGTTGCCGAAGTCGAGGCCACCGCCGCAGCGCTCGTGGCCGTCGCCACTGCCGGTGCCGGGCACGGAGGCGGCCACTCTTCGCCTGCCCTCACATGATCCTCGGCCCCCGCGTGTCTCACCACGACGACGCCTTCGCTGACGACGACGCGTGTGTGCAGCTCCGGCCGACACGGCGGTGCGCTCTCGACGCGCTCGACGCTGAACGACGTCCCGCGCACCTCGACCTCCGTGTCGCTCGTGCGAACGACGAAGCGCTCTCCTTCGTGGAGCTTGGCGACCTCCGCACGCACGATGCCGGCGCGGAGACCGAACGCCTGCGTCCGTCCTTCTTCGACGACCGAGACGTCCGCCCCGGGATTCAGCGTGACCTTCGTGCCGGTCGCGACGACGAGCGCGACGCTGCTGGCCGTCGCCGTCACGCGATCGCCGGCACGAACCGATTGCGCTGCGCCGGACGACGGCGGCGTTGCATGCACGATCTCCGCTCCTGCGCCTTCGACATGGACGTCGAAGCTCGCCACGGAGGCCGCGGTACCGGGCGGCGCATGCGCAATCGAAGGCGGCGCCTTCATGATGGTGCGAACGCCGACCGCCGCCACCACAATCGCCGCGGCGGCCAGCGCTCCAGCCGACCAACGACGCCGTGACGCGCGAGCTCGCTGGTCGCGCATCGCGCCCGCGAGCAGCGCGAGGTGCTGCTCGCGGCGATCGTCCGAGTCGCCGGGCGATCCGTGGTGCTCGGCGGTTCGGAGAACGCGCGCTGCGAGCTCCGAGAGCGAGGGCTCTTCCTCGTTCTTCATGGCGAGCCCTCCGGAGGCTTCACCAGTGCACGCAGGCCGCTGGCGAGCTCGGCGTCGTCGGAGATGCGCTCCTCGAGCTCACGACGACCGCGAAAAAGGCGGCTCTGCGTCGCCGAAGGACTCGCGTTCGTGATCTCGGCCACCTCGGTGAGCGAGTGCCCCATGACGTCGTGCAGCACGTACGTCCACGCTTTGACGGGATCGAGCGCGTCGAGGTGGCGGCGCACGCGTCCCAGGAGCTCCTTCGTGGAGCTCTGCTGCTCGACGTCGGCAGCGTCTCTCGCGACGTCGTTCTCGTCGACGGGCGACGCGGCGAAGACACGTCTCTCGGACCTACGCTCCCGGATGTGACGATAGACGACACGTGACGACACGATCGCGACCCAGCCATCGAGCGAGCCTTCGCCGCGAAAGCGGTCGGCGGAGCGAATGAGCTCGATGAGTGCGTTCTGCATCATGTCGTCGAAATCCGCATCGTGGATGCCGAGGAGTCGTCTCAGCCTGCGCTCGATGATCGGCTTCACGCGTTCGTAGAAAGCCGCGAGCGCACGCGGGTCTCCACGCGTAACCCCGGCGATCAGCGCGATGTCGCGCGTCGCGGCGGACTCCTCGCTCATCGGAGAGCCATGGTTTGGGAGAGGTCGTGAGCGAAGCATCGCGCCGGATCCGACGCGTCATCGTCGGGTATGAAGTGTCAGTTCGCCAATCGATGCATGCAGCTCAGAACGAAAATCGTACGCCGCCCTCGAAAGACGCCCAGATCGGCGACGGACCGCCCGTCGCCGTCGTGACGCTGCGGGTCGTTGCCTCGGCGTTCAGAGCGAGGAAGAGCGCGGCCATGCGTGACGGTAGCCAGTCACCCTCCACGCCCGCCAGGAAGGACGGCGCCCAGGTCGAGGTATCGACGACGCGCGACGGAAGTATCTTCCCGCGCGGGTTCGTCTCGCGGATCTCCTCGGTGTATGCGTCGTGCAAGGCACCGAGCTCCGCCCTCGCAGCTGCGGCGAACGAGGAGCTACGTGCAAACGTCCACAGCACCCCTGCGGTGGCGGCGAGCTCCGACGCCGAGCGCCCACCGGTAGCAAACCAGCGCGCGGCGCCTCCGACACGAAGCCCGAGGTCTCGTCCCGCATTCCATTGGAGTCGCAGCACCGGCCCGATTCCGCTGCTGGCTCCGCGAACGTCTCCCGCTGCGGTTCCTGCGCCCTCGACGGCGAATCGAGGATGCGGCTCGTCGTGCACGGCGCGATCCGCTTGACCGCGCTCCGCGGCGCCCGTGGTCGTGGTCGTGGTCGTGCTCGGCCTCGTGCGCGATCCGTCAGGCTCCGCCGACGGCGGCTCGGCCGCGCTCGCGGGCTCGCGCATCGAGGCGCCGTCGGCAGCTGCCGCCGATGTCAGGATGCCCTGCGCCACCGGCTCGTCGGCGAGCATGGTCGCTATCGCGAAGCCGACCGCCTTTCCTCGTTCGCGTTTCGGCTCCGACGCTGCGAAGTCGAGCTCCGACGCGCGCAGAACGCGCCCGTCGCGACCGTGGAGATGAATCGTCGCGTGCTCGTGCGCCGCGCTCGCCCAGCCGACCTCCGCGATCACGTCGACCTTCGCATCGGCCGCAATCCACGCGGCTTCCGCTTCGTCCGGAACGGCCGCGATCTCGCGCACCGACACCGCGACCGGGCGACGTGCCGTCTGCTCGAGGGCAGCGCTGGTGGACTTCGTCGAAGCGTCGCCGCTCTCTCCGGCGGCGACGAGGATGACGACGATGAGCGCGGCCCCCATGGCTACGGTCGATCGTAGCCTCCTCGACCGCGGAGAGCATGGGCGACACATGCATTTCTCTCCTCGCTCAGACCACCTGGCAACGCGAGTGACCAATTCCATCCGTCATCGACCTGCGAAACAGTTGCATGGTCCGAGACGGCTCGAGGCACAGTCGGGGGGTAGTGGCGCATTCGTCTCGACAGCCCCGAAACAGGAGGTCTGACATGAGCATGCTTCGCCTTTCCATCGTCGCCGTGACCGTCGGATTCGGTGCCCTCGGGCTCGCGTCGAGCGCGGGATGTGGAGACGACGCCGCCGCCCCGATCCCGGACAGCGCGAACACGTGCACGGGCGACTGCACGTGCTCGGGCGCCACGTGCACGTGCAAGGCCGGAGGAAAGTGCTCGTTCGGCGGCGGTGCAGGCACGGCGGCGGCGACGGGAGAGGGAGGCGCCACAGGAGCCGACGGCGGATCTTCCGCGCCGAACAACGTCACGAACAACTGCGATGAGAAGATGACGACATGCGACGTGACCTGCGGCACGGGCTGCACGAATACGTGCAATGCGCAATCGACGTGCACGGGTAGTTGCAGCTCCAACTGTACGTCGACGTGCAACGGCACGAGCACGTGCAACCTCACGACCGGCACGGACAGCACCGTCACGTGCGGCGGCGGCAGCACTTGCGACATCACGCTCGGCGCCGGCTCGACGTTGAGCTGCACGGGCAACAGCAAGTGCACGATCCAATGTCCCGCCGGCGGGTGCACCGCCGAGTGCGGTGGCAGCGCAGGCTGCTCCGTCGTCTGCGGTGGCACGACGCCGTGCAAGATCCAATGCAACGGGCAGCGCAGCCAGGACTGCGCTGCAGGAACGACGTGTAACGGAACGTGCTCGGGATCCGGCCCGGGCAGCGACGGCGGCAAGCCGAACAAGTAGCCGTTACGCGCCGTCGCCGCGGGGCTCTACATGTTCGCGATGAGGTTGTCGCCGAACTCGCTGCACTTGAGCTCGGTCGCGCCTTCCATCAGGCGAGCGAAGTCGTACGTGACCTTCTTGCTCGCGATCGCGCCGTTCATGCCCTTGATGACCAAGTCCGCGGCCTCGAGCCAGCCCATGTGACGGAGCATCATCTCGCCCGAGAGGACGACCGAGCCCGGGTTGACCTTGTCGAGGTCGGCGTACTTCGGCGCGGTGCCGTGCGTGGCCTCGAAGATGGCGTGGCCCGTGACGTAGTTGATGTTGCCGCCCGGCGCGATGCCGATGCCGCCGACCTGCGCCGCGAGCGCGTCCGAGAGGTAGTCGCCGTTGAGGTTCAACGTCGCGATGACGTCGAACTCCTTCGCGCGCGTGAGCACCTGCTGCAGCGTGATGTCCGCGATGGCGTCCTTGATCAGGATCTTGCCCTTCGCGAGCTGCTCCTTCTGCTCGGCGTTCGCGGCGTCCTCACCCTTCGCTTCTTTCGTCTTCTCCCACTGGCCCCACGTGTAGCAGTGGTCGCCGAACTCCTTCTCGGCGAGCGCGTAGCCCCACTTCATGAAGGCACCTTCGGTGTACTTCATGATGTTGCCCTTGTGGACGAACGTGACGCTCTTGCGCTTCAGATCGATCGCGTACTTGATCGCGGCGCGAACGAGGCGATGCGTGCCCTCTTCGCTGACGGCCTTGATGCCGACGCCGGCCGAGCCCGGGAAGCGGATCTTCTTGTGGTCCTTCGGGAACTCTTTCTCGATGAACGCGAGCACCTTCTGGGCGTCGGCGCTCTTCGCCTCCCACTCGATGCCGGCGTAGATGTCTTCCGTGTTCTCGCGGAAGATCACCATGTCGACGTCCTGCGGCTTCTTCACGGGCGAGGGAACGCCCGTGAACCAGCGCACGGGGCGGAGGCACACGTAGAGATCGAGCAGCTGGCGGAGCGCGACGTTCAGCGAGCGGATGCCGCCGCCGATCGGCGTGGTGAGCGGGCCCTTGATGCCGACGAGGTACGTGCGGAAGGCCTCGACCGTCTCGTCGGGGAGCCAGTTGTTCGTCTGCTTGAACGCCTTCTCGCCGGCGAGGACCTCGTGCCAGGCGATCTTCTTCTTGCCGCCGTATGCCTTCTCGACCGCGGCATCGAGCACGCGAACGCTCGCGCGCCAGATGTCACGGCCGGTGCCGTCTCCCTCGATGAACGGGACGATCGGATTGTCCGGGACGTTCAGCTTCATCCCAGAGCCCATCGTGATCGGTTGACCGTTGGGTTTTGCGGCGGACATGTTTCTACCTCGCTCCTTAAATATTGGGACCGCGTGAGTACCACGGCCGGGCGAGGGTCGGAAGGGTCAGCGGGACAAGGTGAGCCATGCAATCGCGAACGCGAGCACGACCGCGCCGAACGCCCACTTGCGCTGAACGCTCTCGGGCGGGACGCGGTCCTCGTTGAACCGCTTCACCGCCCAGTACGCGCCGACGATGTCGACGACGACGAGGATCGGCCACGCAAGGGCCAGCTCCGGCCGCCCCAGCATGATCCCGAGAAAAGCCCCGACCATGCCGGCGCAGAGGATGGTTCCGGCAGCGCCGTGGCGGGCGTAGAAATGCCCCGAGCCGATCGGCAGCCAGAAGCCGAGCATCATGGCGGCCATCGCGCTCCGCTTCTTGACGTAGGCCTCTTCCTCTTCGTCCTCCTTCGCTGCCGGCGGCGCCCCGCGGAACGGGTGCTCCTGCGTATCGGACACCATTGCCTCGAGGACCTCGCGCGCGTTCTCGACGTCGGACGGGGCGACGACGATCCGGATGTCCAAGGTCGTGTGCTGCCAAGGCAGGCGTGTGCCCCCGGCATCTCCGTTCACCGCGGAGCGAACGCCGTGATCGCGCAGGAAGTCGCGGACCATGTCGGCCTCGATGTGGCTCGACGCACGGCGGATCTCGACCCAGTTCCCCTCGTCCTTCTCCTCCGGTTCGTCGACCTCGGCCATCTCCTCGAGTGTAGCTCTACCAGGGGTTACGTATACTCGGGTGATGAGGACCAGCATCGTCGCCCTCCTGCTCGGCTTCGTGATGCTCGGTTGCCCGAAGAACGAGGCCGTCGTCTGCAGCATGAAGACGGAGAACGTGGCCGGGAGCTGCTCCGCGACCTACGACCTCTGCGCCGGGGGCGACGATCGGATCGAGTGCAAGCCCTCCGGCGGAGGCGTGAGCTGCGCCTGCATCGAGAGCGGCGTCACGAAGAAGAGCTTCCAGAGCGACGATGCCTGCAACGTGAGCCCCGACACGCTGAAGAAGCGCGCGATCGAGGGCTGCGGCTGGAAAGACCTCGACGAAGGCTAGTCGGCTCAGAGATGGAGCGGATCTTCCGGCGGCGCGGTCGATGACGGCGCTGCCTTCGACGACGACGCGGCGCGCGCCGTCGCCGTCGCTCGCGGATTCGGACGCGCGGGATGCGGCGGCGCCGCCGAAAGAGCGGCGGTCGGCGGCGGCGTGGGCGCGACCGACTCCGCGAGGCCCGGCTCCGGGGTCGGCGGTGGAGGCGCGAAAGCGGCTTCCGCGCTCTCAGCGACGCTCGACGTGACGCTCGCGGCCGGCTCGGCGGCGCTCGACGCCGTGAGGGGGGGCTTCTTGCGCATCGAGAACGCGAGCGAGATCGCGAGAGCGCCGAGGAGCGCGATGGTCCCGCTGATCATCGCGAGCATCAACGGCCACGTGCTTCGTCGCGGCGTCACGGGCGCGCCCGCCGCGCGTTTGGCCCAGGCGCGTTCGGTACCCGCGTTCATGTCGTCGACGACGACGGGCGCCTCCATCGGATGCGTCCGCTCGTTCGATACCGTGACGGCCGCGGCCAAGTCCGGGGCGGACTGCGCGTGCGGCGGCGGCATGCCGGCAACCGCGGCGGCGAACGCGACGCGCTTGCTGCCGAAGGGCTCGAGCGCTCGTCCGAATGCCACGACGTCCGCGTGGCGGCGCGCGACGTCCTTCTCGAGCGCACGCATCACCGCGGCCGCGACGTCGGGCGGGAGTGAGGGCGCGACCGAGAGTATGGGCACGGGCGGCTCGGTCGCGATCGCGATGGCGAGCGCGGTCGGCGTCGCGCCGCTGAAAGGGAACGCGCCGCACAGCATGCGGTAGAGCACGACGCCGAGCGCCCACACATCGGCGCGATGATCGATCGCCCTCGAAGACAAGAGCTGCTCGGGCGCCATGTAGTTCGGCGTACCGACGGCCGTGTCGGTCGTCGTGAGATCGATCTCGCCGTGTCCGGCGAGGAGCTTCGAGACACCGAAGTCCATGACCTTGACGATGGGCCCCGACGCCTCTTTGCAGAGATAGAGATTCGCCGGCTTGATGTCGCGATGCACGATGCCGCGTGCGTGGGCCTCCGCGAGACCGATGCACGCCTGCAGGACCCAATCGACCGCGTCCACGACCGGGATCTGTCCGCGCCGCCGGATCTCGGAGCCGAGATCGTGACCGTCGAGATACTCCATGACGATGAACGGCAGCCCGTCCGGCGTGGCGTCGATGTCGAGGACACGCACCACGTAAGGCGATCGCAGGAGCGCCGATGCCCTCGCCTCGCGATCGAAGCGCGCCACGCTGTCGTGGCTGGTCAGCGCGTCGGGCATCAAGAACTTGATCGCGACGCGCGTGCCGAGCTTCTTGTGCTGCGCCTCGACGACGACGCCCATCCCGCCCTTGCCGAGCAAGCGCGAGATCTCGTACTTGCCGGCGATGACGTCGCCAGGCTGAGGAACGCTCGGGACCACGATCCCGTCAGGATATCGCGCCCACGTTCAGAAGCGGAAGCCCGCGCCTGCGCGCTGGAGGCCGCCCGTCACGACGCCCGGTGGAACCGTGCCCGGCTCTGCCGATTTTTCCGTCGTCACCGCCAGCACCACCACGACGCCGCCCACGACGACGGCGGCAACGCCGGTCCAGAACCACCACTTGCCGAAGATCGTACCTTCGGAGTCGAGCGGCACTTCGATCTCGCGCCGCTCACCGGGACCGAGCACCGCGTTCGTCTTCGCCGGCTTGTAGCCTTCGCGATGGAGCTCGAGCGCGTGCGAGCCCGCAGAGAGGCTCGCCTCGACGGGCACCATTCCGAAGCCCTTGCCGTCGATCGTGACCTCGGTGTTCGCCACGTTGGACTTCACGACGAGCACCCCGGTCGTGGCCTTCGATGCGAGCCGCACGTCGAGGCTCGCGACGCCGCCGGGCGGAAGATCGATCTCGCGCAAGTACGGGAAGTGCCCTTCCGCAGTGACCTCGAGCATGCCGCGACCCGACACGACGACGAGCGTGGGCGGAAGCGGGCACGTGCCGAGGCTTCGATCGCGAAACCGCACGCGTGCTCCCGGCGTGTCGCACGCGAGCGATACCGTCGTCACGCGCGCGCGGAGCTCCGCGATCGTCTTCGCGAGCCCCGGCACGCGAGCCTTCAGCTCGGGCGGCGCCGTGCGCTCGAACGCAGCGAGCTCTTCGAGCGCCTGCGGATACTCGCCGAGCGCCTGGAGCGCTCGGCCCTTGTTGTAGAGGAGCGCAGGCTCCCTCACGAGCGTGTACGCCTCGACGTACGCCGCGAGCGCGTCGGCCGGACGGCCCGTGTCCATCGCATCGTCGCCGCGCTTCTTGATCTCGGCAGCGCGGGCGGATTGATCCGCGTCCTGCGCGTAGGCCGGAGGCGCGAGAGCGGTGACGAACGCGACGAGCGTGAGCCCCGCAAGGACGCGGCTCGCTTTCATGTACGATACACGTATCACGCGTTGACCTCGCAGGCGATGGTGTTCACTGGCAAACCCTGTACCGGCCATAGACCGCGCCGCCGCACGTCTTGCCGTTGATGTAACAGAGCGGCGGCGCCTTCGTGGAATGACAGATCTCTGCGCTCTGCCCCGCACATTGCATCGGGCCGCATGTCGTCCCCGCCGGCGTGACGCAGCACAAGCGGCCCGCAGGACATTGCTCCCGCCCGTCGCATTCGATTCGGTAGTACGGGCAAGCCCCGCCGTTCGCGACGCACGCGCCTCGGAACGTCGCGCCGTCGTAGCAACAGACCTGACCCTGCTCGCAGAAAACACCGCCTCCGCAGTCGACTCCGCCCGCGATGCCGCCCTCGCTCGCATCCGGCGCGGAGTCCGCACGCGCATCGAGCGGTCCGTCGGCTGCAGCATCGGACTTCGAGGAACCGGCATCGCTCCCATCCCCATCGCTCGCGCTGCCGTCGCCTGCATCGTCGACCGCCACGGGACCTGCAGGCTGCGGATCGCCGGACACGACACATCCTTCGTCGCCGTCGCACGTCAGCGGGTCGACCTGCGCGTCGACACATTGGCCGAGCACGTTGCACGTCGACTCCGCGGTGCAAGGCACGCCGAGACACTTCGCATACAGCGTGATCGGGAGCCGGAGCCGCTCGTGCGGCGTGTATCGCAAGCGCCGGCGCGCCACGATGCATCCGTCGTACGCCGGAGGCTCGCACCGGCGCGCCTCGCGATCGACGCCCATCACGACCTTCACGACGAGCGCGGCGTCGTTCTCCGAGCCGGGCACGACCGCGAGCGAGCCGACGAAGCCGTCGCTCCCCCAGGGATCGCGCGTCTCGGTTGTCGGCGCGTTGCGCTCGGTCTCGCCGGGGCCGCCGACGGTGAACGAGACCACGAGCCCGGCGCGATACGCGAGGTTCGTGCGCGCCTCGACGACGACCTGCGTCGCGTCGCGGCAGCTCGCGGTCGCCGCGACCGCGACGAAGCACGCCCCGGCGATCACCGTTCGCGCGCGTCCGACCTCATTGGCATGTCCCGAAGTGTCCGGAGAACATGCACTGACCGCCGGCGTAGCACTTGTGGTCGGAGTGGCAGACCTCGGGGCCGCTGCACACGGTCCCGCAGTTGAGACCGCCGCTGTTCTGGCAACAGTACCCGCCGCCGCAATCCTCCTTGCCGTCGCACCTCACGGTTTGCGCCGGTGGGTAGCAGATCGCTCCGAGGGCCTGACACATGCCGATCCCGGCGCCTTCGCTGAAGCAACACTGTTGGCTGGGAATGAGGCAGTAGGTCGAGCCGCACTCGATTTTGCCCGGCGTGCCGCCGTCCATGACGGCGCTGTCGTTCGACGCGTCGACGGGCGCATCGGAAGGCGCGTCGACGGACGCGTCGCTGCGCGCATCGACGCCCGACTCCGAGAGCGTGCCCGTATCGACGCCGCTATCGCCCGCGGCAGGCACATCGCCGCTGATCCTGCATCCCTCGGGGCCGCTGCACGAATCGGGATCGACCTGCGCCGTCACGCACGTGCCGAGCGCGTTGCACGTGGTGTCGGCATCGCAGGGAACGCCTTCGCAACGAAGATAGAGGTTGATCGGCAGGTGGAGTCGTTCGTGAGGCGTGTACCGCAGGCGTCGTCGGGCCACGATGCATCCGTCGTAGCGCGGCGCCATGCAGTCACGCGCGCGCCGGTGCAGGCCGAGAACGAGCTTCACCGCGAGCGCCGCATCGTCGGCCGATCCGGGAACGACGGTGAGCGAGCCGACGAAGCCGTCTGCTCCCCACGGATCGGAAGTCTCGGTCGTGGGCACGGCGCTCTCGGTCTCGGAAGGCGTGCCGACGGTGAACGAGACGACGAGGCCCGACTGATACACGACGTTGCTGTGCGCCTCGACGATGACCTGCGTCGGCTCGCGGCAACTCGCCATCATCGCGAGCGTCATGACGACGCCGATCGCGACCGTCGTCTTCCGAGCACGCGCGCGCATCATCACTGACAACCGCCGTACATCACCGCGAACATGTTGGTGCAGTGCTCGGCCGGATTGTGACAGTCGAGATCGCTTTTGCAGATCTCGCTCTTCGGCGCGCAAGGCTGCGTGCTGCAGCCGATCCTCGTACCGAAGGAGCAGCAAGAATTGTTCGTGGGACAGTCCTCGGCGCCGTCGCACTCCGCGCGAAACGAGGTGAGCGGGCAAGCGGTCGCGTTGCTGACGCACACCGTCTGTCCGGGGTACGCGCAGCACGCCCCCGGAACGCTGCACGGCGAGAGGCCGCACTTGACGAGGCCGGGCGTCGAGCCGCTGTTCGTGGTTCCCGAATCGCTCGCGTCGGTCGCGCTGCTCGCGTCGCTCGCATCGACTTGGACGTAGGCGTCGGGGTCCGTCGGCGCGTCGACGAAGGCGAGCCCGCCGTCGTCGGCGAACGTGAGCTCACCAGGGAGCGCGCAACCGTCACCCGAGCATTGGACGGTCGAGGACACGCACGAGCCCTTCCCGCATGTCGACAAGGCATCGCAAGGCACGTCCCTGCAAGTGGCGTCGAGGCGGATCGGGAGACGGAGTCGAACGTGCGGCCGGTAGCGGAGCGAGCGTCGCGCGACGATGCATCCCCGGTATGCGTTGGCTTCGTTGCATTGCTCGGGTCGCACGCCGCCGACACCGGCGACGATCTTGATCCAGACGCTCGCGTCGTCGCTCGACCCCGGGATCACGACGAGCGTGCCGACGAACGTGTCGTTTCTTCCGTCGTTGCGCGCTTCGTTCGTCGCCGCCGCGATCGGCCCGTTCTCCGTCGCGCCGGGAGCCCCGACGGTGAACGTCACGCCGCTGAGCTCGGACGCCGGGAAGCTCGCGCGGACCTCGATTTCGATGGCCGTCGGCTCCTGACAGGATGCAGCCAGGACGACGCCGAGCGCGCCGATGCCCGCGAGACATGCTCGACGAAAGCGGACGCCCATCCTCCTCCCAGGTTATCACGCGCTCTCTTCGCTCGGCCCGACATGGGCTACGATGACGAGATGGATTTCCGTAGCTTGCTCGTCGCAGGTGCGTGCGCGATTGGCGCGCTCTTCACGACATCGTGCTCGTCGTCGTCGTCGAACACGCCTGCGACGGAGGCGACCAGCGTGACGCAGCCGATCGGGCCTGCGGGCGGAGCGATCGAGGTGGGCGGCGCGGTCGTCACGTTCCCGAAGGACGCCGTCGCCGCCGAGACGAAGGTCACGATCAGCGTCGATCAGAGCGCGCCGGCCGGCTTCGTCACGCTCTCGAAGGTCTTCAAGTGCGAGCCGAGCGGCACGGACTTCAAGGTGCCCGTCGAGATGCGCATGCCCTTCGTCGACGACGGAAAGGGCGGCTCGCTCTTCTGGTCGAGCGGCGCCGACCCGACGTTCAAGGATCTCGGCGGACGCGTCGAAGGCAAGACGATGGTCGCCACCGTCATGCACTTCAGCTCCGGCTTCGTCGGCCGAAAGAACAACTGAGCGAGCGCGTCGGGCTCTATTGGATGATGACCTCGCGACCGCACGCGAGGTCGACGACGCGCGCCTTGCGCGCAGAGCCGATCTTCATCATGTGACGACCGCACTTCATCTTCGTGGGCGCGCCGTCTGCGACGACGACGACGCGACCGTCGACGAAGACGCGATGACCCTGCGCGTAAGACGGGAACGTCACGAGCGAGGTGTCGGACGGGATCGGTGACTTCGGAAGCGAGTCGACGGACACGCTCGCCGGTGCAGGCGCCGGTGCCTCGGCGACGGGCGGCGGGGGCGGCGTGGGAGCGGGTGCAGACGTGGCCGGCGGGGGCGCGGCCGCGGCGACGACCGCGGGCTCCTTCGGCTTCTTCTGGAAGCGCGCTGCGGTGCGCGCGAAGAAGCCGTCGCGCATGCCGTAGTAGATGCCCCCGCCCGAGAGCACGGCGAGAACGAGCACGACGGCGCTCCAGATCGCGAAGACCGCTCCTCGGCTCGTGCGACGTGCGCCGACGATCGGACGGCCTGCCGGCGCGGGAGGCTGCGTCGTCGCGAGCATGACGGGCGCGACGCTCGGCGTTTCGAAGTCGGCCCCGACGCGCGGGTCCATGTAGCCGACGTGCACGTAGCCTTGGCCTTGCGGCGGCACGCTCGGGTAGTGCGGGACGGGCGCGAACGCAGGATCCGAAGCGCGAAGGAGCGCATCGACGGCCGCGCTCTGAGCAGGCGGCGGAGGCGACGGCACGACGGAGGCAATCGCGGCCGCGATGGATGCGCTCTGCGGCGGGGTCAGCACCGCAGGTCGCCTGCTCGGCGGCGGCGGCGGATCCTCGGCGTAGACCTCGAGCAAGATGTCTTCGACGGCGACCTCTTCGGTGGCGTCGGGACGCACCGGTCGCACGCGGCGAACCACGCGCCGTGATCCGCTCGTGAGCGCGGGACGCTGCGCCGTCTTCGCGACGTCGGCCGGATCCACGCCTTCCTCTTGCGGAAGCGAGAACCGCGGCAGCGCCGGCGGAAGCGGGATGTAGGGCTTGCGGTGGTTGTGGTTCAATGTAGGACCGTCGACGAGCCGTCTGCAGTCTGTCTCATCGGTACGGAGAAGCAAGGACGGTGGACGCTGAGGGGTCTAAGTCCCGGGAAATGCGAGTACAGTGCCCGGTCGAATGACCACGCAAACGAGGAACGCTCTCGGACGTAGTACGCGTAGGGCGGGGACGAGCCACCTCCTCTTGTTGTCGCTTTCGGCTTGTCTCGCGATGGGGCTCTTCGGAGCAGGCCCGGCGCGCGGCGATGCACCGAAGACACCCGCCGCCGGATCGGCCGGCGCAGGGACGGCGGCGACGGCTGCGAGCAATGCGGCCGCCGCGACGAAGACGTCGGAGCCGGGCATGCGCTTCACCGCCGAGACGCCGGACGGCCTCATCGATGCGCAGAAGAAACGCGCGCTCTCGCCGAAGGCGACCGAGTCGGACGTCCTCGCCGCGCTCTCCGTCATCAGCTCCGTCGCGGACCACGGGTCGAATCAGGTGGCCGAGCGCGCGCTCGCCGAGATCGCGGCCGCCCCGTCGGTCGGCGCCGAGGTGCGCGGCGATGCGCTCGCGCTTGCGCGCGTCTTCGCCGAGGACGAAGGCTCGAACGCAGGCACCGAGAAGGCACGCGCCGCCGGCATTCTCACGGACGTCTCCGTCCTCGGTCCGTTCCGCGATACCGGCGGCGGGCTCGACGCGCACGACGGCCCCGAGCAAGCGAAGAGCGCCGCCGCCTTCGGCGAGGCGAAGACGTTCTACTCGTGGGGAACGGTCGAGGTCGCATGGCGCGCCGTGCCGCCGTCGTTCGCGCAAGCGCGCGGCGTTCCCCTGGACCTCTTCATCCATCCTCGGAAAGAGAGCTGCTCGTTCGTCGCATCGAAGATCACGCTCGACGCGGCTCGTCCGATCGTCGTTCATCTCGCGTCGAGCGGAACGGCGCGGCTCGTGTTCGACGGCGTCGACGTCGGCAAGAGCGACGACGTCCACGAGAGCGCGCGCCTCGAGCGCATCGCCGCGCAGGTCGAGGCCACGGCCGGACCGCACATCGTCGCGGCGAAGGTGTGCACGGGCGCCCTCGACGACGTCGGCCGCGTCCGCATGCGCATCACGGATGCGAAGAACACGCCGCTACGCGTGGCGGCATCTTCGGATCTCGGGCTGAAGGCGAACGAGACGGTCGCGTGGGGCTCCGCCAAGGCAACGAAGCTCACCACGCCCATCCAGCGCGCCATCGTCGGCAAGGGAACGACCGATGCACTGCTCACCGCGGCGATCGTGCGCACGCTCGGCGGCGTCGACGACTTGAAGAGCCCGCGCGCAGCAGGCCAGCTCGATGCGCTCCTCCAATCGAAGGACCTCGACGCCGATCGCCTCGCGATGGCGGCGTGGATCAGCTCGGGGGCGAACAAGAGCGGGCGCCTCTATCGGGCGCGTGCGCAGGCCGTCGCCGCGAACGACACGGCGACGCAAGCGTTCCTCGATCGGCGCCTCGTCGAGCAGCACCTCGACACGGACATGTCCGACTGGGCGATCGCGTCGATGCGCGGCACCAAGCTCGACACGAAGAAGGACGACGACGCGATCATGCTGCACGCGCGCACGCTCCGTGCGCTGCGCGTCGATGCGCTCGCGATTCAGGCGCTCCGCGACCTGACGGCTGCGTTCCGCGCCGGGCCGCAGCGCGTGCCGAACGGACTGCTCATCGAGCTCAACACGCTCGCGCGCTCGCACGATCCGAAGACGTGGATGACCGTCACCGAAGAGCTCGCCCGACGCGGCGTGCGCGGCGAGGTCCTCGTCGATGCGATGGGCTCCCGCGGCAAGGACGAGGTCGTCAAGGCCGCCCAAGACGCGTTCACGGGCGGAATGGACGACGCCGACGAAGCGCTCTCGGTCGCGAAGCACGTGACCGACGCAGGCGCGCACGACGTCGCCGCCGTCCTCTACCGCGCGAGCGCACGCTGGGCCCCGAACCGACCCGAAGCGTGGGCCGGCCTCGCTCGCGAGCTCGCGGCAGCGTCGAACGACCCGAAGGATCAAGCGCTGGTGCTCGTCGCGCTCCGGCGCGCGCGTGAGCTCGCTCCGGGCGACGCGAAGTACCGCGCCGAGCTCGCGCTCCGCTCGGGCGCCGGCAAGACCGGCCCCAAGGCACCCACCGAAGCAGGAGACGACGAGCGCTGGCTCACGCCGATCGCGACCATCCTCGCGCGCCGCAAGGGCGTGCCCGAGAAGGGACCGCCCGACGTCGCCGATCGCGAGCTCCATTGGTTGCGTGCAGTGCGCATGCATGCCGACAACCGCGTCTCGCAGCTGATCCAGTACGCGCGCGAGATCGTCATCGCGCCGCGCACGCAGAACGAGCTCTTCGAGCCGATCCCGCCCGAGGGCGATCTCACGGAAATCCTCCACGCGCGCGTCCACAAGAAGAGCGGCGGCATCGCGTTCCCCGTCGAAGAGCACAACGACGGCGCGCGCCCCCGCATCCGCTGGCCGGAGCTCGAGGCCGGCGACACGGTCGAGGTCGTCATCCGCCAGTGGACGAGCACCGCCGTCGGCGGTCGCGGTGACGCGCCCTTCTACTTCATGGACTACGCCGGCGCGCCGTCGAGCCACCCGCTGCTCTTCAACGAGGTCGTCGTCGAGACGCTGCCCGGTCATCCGCTCTACGTCGACGTGCTGCACGACAAGCTCGCGCCGTACAAGCGCACGGAGAAGGACGAGCGCGGCATGCACGTCGTGCAGCTCGTCTGGGACAAGCCCGCGGTCATCCCCGAGGAGCCGATGATCCCGCAGCTCACCGAGATCACCCCCGTGATCGTCGGCTCCACGTTCAAGACGTGGGACGAGTTCCGCAAGTGGTACGCCGAGGCCGTGCGCGGCTTCACCGAGCCGGACGACGAGGTCCGCCGCATCGCCGCCGAGCTCACGAAGGGCAAGAAGACGCGCGAGGAGAAGCTGCGCGCCCTCTTCGAGTTCGTCGCGGACGACATCCGCTACGTCAACTACGTCAGCGGCGAGTGGTGGCTGCCGAACCGCCCGCAGCAGCTCCTCGCGCGACGCGAAGGCGACTGCGACGACAAGGCGATCCTGCTCATCACGCTGCTCCGCTCGGTCGGCATCGAGGCGCAGGAGGTCATGGTGCAGACGCGCATGACCGGTCAGCCCTCCGTGCTCCTCTCGAAGAACGCCGCCGTGCCGATGTTCGATCACGGCATCGCGTTCTTGCCCGCCCCCGGAACGCCGGGCGGCGGTCAGTACCTCGATGCGACGAGCCCGCAGTCCCGGCTCGGTCCGATCCCGTCGATGGACGCGCGCGCCGTGGCGCTGCGCATGGACACGGGGCCCGCGGAGGTCGTGCAGCTCCCCGCGAGCTCGCCGGACGATCACGGCGTCGACGTGAATTGGACGGTGACGCTCGGCGCAGACGGCAACGGCGAGGTCACGGGTGACGAGCGTCACACCGGCGACGGCGCGTTCTGGCTGCGCTCGAACCTCTCGCAAGCCGAGGCGCGCGCGCAGTACGTCGAAGACGCGCTCGTCGGTCCTTGGTTCCCGACCGTGGAGGTCGACAAGACGATCGACTTCAAGGGCGACCTTCCCGGCGGGCAGGCGACCGTGAAGTACAAGGCGAAGTCGCGCGGCCTCGCGCGTCGTGAGGGCAAGGACTTCGTGCTGTCGCTCTCGCCGAGCCAGACCTACGGCTCGGTGCTCGCGCCGCTCGTCGATCGCACGCTCCCCGTGCAGCTCCCGCCGCATCTCGCGCCGAGCCATCAGAACCGCACGACGAAGGTCCTCGCGCCGCCGGGGTACGGCTGGGGCCCGCTCCCTCCGGGCGGCGACGCCAACGGCGGTCCGTACGGCCGCGCGCACATCGAGATCGCGAGAGACCCGAAGGACGCACGCGCGCTCCTCATCAAGCGCAGCGTCGTCTTCGATCAACACCTCATCCCGGTGGACAAATATCCCTCGTGGCGAGCGTTCATCCTCCAGGTCGATGCCTTGATGCACAAAGAAGTCCGCCTCGTCCCGACGGGAGGCGAAAAATGATGAAGGCACGAAGCGCTCTCTGGGGACTGCTCGCGATCGTTCTTCTCGCTTGCGGGGGAAACGAGCAGACGCCGAAGTATCCGCACTCGATCGGCAAGCTCGCCGGGCCGCTCGCGCTCGCGTTCCGTGAGGACGCGACCGGTGACCCCGTCAAGGCGGTCGATCTCTACGTGAGGGCCCTCGACAACGCGGTGACGTCGCCCGACGATCCTGCGAGCGTCGCCGTGACGATGGCGGCCCTCGATGCGCTCGTGCATCGGAGCGTCGCTGCGTTCTCGGACGTCTCGACCTCGAGCGCGCTCGCCGATCGCGTGAATCCCGCCGAGCTCGCCAAGAACGGCGGCACGGTCGACGCGCGCCTCGCGAAGGTCCTCGCTCACGCGGAGGGGCCGTTCTCGGCGCATCTCGTATCGGTCGCGCGCCTTGCGCTCGCCGAACGGCGCGGCGATGTGAAGGGCGCCGAGGAGATGCGCGCACGCACGGGTTGCGTGCGCGAGGCGACGGTCCTCGGGCCGGTGTCGTGGACGCCCGTGAGCAGCGTCGGCGAGGCCACGCAGCTGGATCTCGCAGGAAGCCCCGCGCCCGCAGAGCTCCCCGGTCCCGGTCCGTTCATGCCGAAGGCGCGCGCCGCGACGGCTCGCGCGTTCGGCTGCAACCTGCCGCTCTACGCCGAATCGAACGCGCAAGGCGTCCGGAACGTCATCGTCGACGTCGACGTTCCGAAGGCAGGATGGATCGGCGTCGGTCTCCGCGGAAACAGCGCAGGCATGGTGCGCGCCGGCGGACAGATCGCCATCGATCGTCCGAACTCGGTCGGCGCCGGCCAGGTGGTGAGGTTCGCTCGGCTCGAGGCCGATCGCCCGGGCACGCTGCGCATCGTCGCGCGCGTGGGCATGGAGCAGGACTACGAGACCATCGAGCTCGGCGCATGGGATGCCGCGGGCAAGCCGCTTCGCGCGCATGCACCGGGCGCGGGCGAGAAAGCCACCGTCACGATCAAGCGCGCGGTGGCCGCCGTCGCGCCTCCGCCCGCGAACGACGACGACCGCCTCGCGGTCGCGCTCGGAGCGCTCGCCGCTCGCGAGAGCCGCACGGCAGAGAACCTCCTCCATCCTCAGGTCGCGCGGACCGACACTCCGCCCGAGCTCCTCCTCACGTACGCACGCGCGGTGCGCCTCGCACGCGACTTGCCGTCCGTGAAGAGCAGTGAGCGCGCACGCACGGCCTACGATCGCGTGCTCGAGGCGTGGCCGACGTCGTGGGAGGCCGCGGTCGAGCACGCCGTGCTCGCAGGCGTCCGCGTGGGCCGCGCAGAGGCCGGCATCGCGACGCTCACCGATCTCGACAAGACGCGCGCGAAGGTGAAGCTCGCAGCACCCGCGCTCGTCGACGCGTTCGACGCAGCGACCGCCGGCCGCGAGCACCTCTACGACCGCGCGCGCGCATCGTTCGACCGCGCGAAGCCCGGCCTCGGCGACGCGCCGATCCTGCGCAACGTCGAGCGCGACGCGTTCGAGCGCACCGGCCGCGAGAACGTCGCGTTCGATTGCGACGAGCGCGCGCCTTCCGACAAGACGAGCCTCGCTTGTCACAACGCACGCGTCGCCGTCGGCGATCGCGAGGGCGCAGAGCGTGAGCTCGAGCGCCTGCGTGCGCTCGCGGGCACGCCGCAGCTCTATCTGTCGCTCTCGACGCGCAGCGCGCTCGAGACCGGCGATCTCGCGCGTGCCGCGAAGATCATGGACGCGATGAACCCCGGCGATCGCCAGATCTCGACGCTCTATGCGGTCAAGGGCAAGGCCGCGGTCCCCGATCTCCTGCGACTCGCGACGATCGCGCGCGACTCACCGGCCGCGCTGCCGGGGCTCCTCCGCGCCGCGGGCGACGATCCGCTCGCCGCGTTCGAGGGCGTCGCCGAGCGCGTCACCAACGACGACAAAGCAGGGCCGCTCCTCGCGAACGCCGCGACGGCGGTCCTCGCGCACCAAGAGCGGTACGACGTGGAGCCCACGGGGCTCGTGCACTTCGTGATGCTCGACGTGCGCCGCGTCATGGGAACGACCGACGTCGAGTCGAACGCGCAAGCCAACGCGCCGATGGTCTACGGGCGCGACTCGGTGCGCGTCCTCCGCCGCCGCATCTTCAAGAAGGACGGCCGCATCCTCCTCCCCGACGCCACGCCTCGCGCTGCGCAGTCCCACGCGGACCTCTCGCAGCTCGAAGCAGGCGACGCGGTCGAGGCCGTCTACGAAGGCTGGGGCGTCCCCGGTGACATGGGCAACATCGGCATCGACACGCCCGATCTGCTCCCCGAGCGAACGGCCGTGCGCGATGCACGCATCGAGCTGCGCCTCCCGCAGGGCCTGCGTGGTTCTTTGTGGAGCCACCCCTCGCTCGGCAAGGCCGAAGAGAAGACCGAGCAGGGCAAGCGCGTCCTCGTGTGGCACGTGAAAGATCGCCCGGTGAGGCGCGTCGAGTACGGCGTTCCGAAGATGGATCGCAACGTCGGCGTCAGCTTCTCGACGACGACCTGGGACGACGTCGCTCGCGGGCTGCGCGAGACGATCGCCGGCATCGACGCCGAGAGCCCCGAGGTCACCGCTTGGGCGAAGGAGCTCGACAACTGTCCGCCGAGCGGCGTCGCCGTGCCGGAGGCGAAGGCGCCTCGCACGCCGTGCGGTCCGTCGCGCGCTCTCGTCGAGAAGGTGGTCGCAGCGTCGAGCCAGGCCGTCAAAGAGGCGTCCGGCATGGTGCTCGCGGACATCGATCTGAGCCGCAACGCCGCGCAGGCGGTCACCGCTCGCATGACCCTCGCCACGCACGAAGGAAGCCGCACATGGCTCATCGTGCGCGCGCTCCGCGAGCTCGGCGTTCACACCGACGTCATCGTCGCGGAGAACGATCCGTTCTCGGACAGCCCGAACTTTCCGCCGCACTTCGGGCGCTTCATGCATCCGCTCGCCGTCGCGCACGTCCCCGATCCGAAGAATCCGGACAAGATGGAGGACATCTGGATCGACGCGGATGTCCCCGGCCCGGCGCTCCCCGCGGGTCGCATCTCACCCGAGCTGCGCGGGCGCGTCGCCATGCGCGAGGGCGGCCGTATCGAGGCGCTTCCCGCGATCGGCAACGGCTCGAGCGAGCGCGACGAGATCGACGAGCGGCTCGTCGTCGACGAACAAGGGAACGCGAAGGGCGTCCTGACGGTGCTCTTGCGCGGGCGCTCCGCGCAGGACCTCGCCGAAGCGCTGGTTCGTCTCGTCGGCAACGAACGACAGCGTGCGCTGCGCGGCATCGCGCTCGCGTGGGTGCCGTTCGCGACGGTGGAGAAGGTGGAGCTGTCCTCGAGTGAAGGCAGCTGGCAGGTGGCGATCCGCGCCGAGCTGACCGCGCCTGCCTACGCCCAGGTGGAGGGAACGAAGGCCGGCGCGAGGCAATGGGTGCTCCCGGGCATCGATCCGATCCACTACGTGTATCCGCGCCCGTACGTGACCACGCTCAGCGCGGCCTACGCGAGCCAAGGCACGCGCGAGAGCGCGCTCGCGATCAGCCACGCCACGCAGTACCACGTACGACGGCGCGTGGAGCTGCCGGCGAAGGCGCAGATCGCACGCCTCCCCGGCCCGTTCGACGGCAAGGGCCCGCTCCTCTCCGCTGCGCGAAAGACCTCCGTCGCGGGCAACACGATCGAGGAGGACTTCACCCTCGAAGTGACGACCGGCACGGTCCCGCAAGGCAAGTACGACTCGTTCGTCGCCGAAACGCACCGCACCGACGACGCCTTCCGCGCCAGCACCCACGTCAAGCCGCCAACGCCTTGATGAGCAGCTGAGAGACGAAGGGGGTTTTCGTCTTCCGCAATTTCGGCGTCTCGCGGAAGGTCGCGGTCGCGTCGCCACTTTCCCCAGCAGCGGTGAGGAGAGAGCAGACCGTCCTTGGTTCGTTTCGCGACGGGGTCTGTCGCAGCGCCCGATTCATCAACGGCGCACGGGGTCGAACCGCGCTCGGCGAAACGAACCAAGGACGGTCTGCGGGCTCCGGCGACGAGCCGTGTCGCTACCGTGTCGTGAGACGCCCGCAGCCTCGCGAGGACGCCGGCGCGTGCACCTTCAGGGCGCTGTTCCTCGCGTGTCTCGTCCAAAAAACCGCTCGCGTCTGCCGGCGCTCTCTTGCGCGCTCTTGCGACAAACTCTCGCCTCCACGCGCCGCTGTCGCGGCCTGGCTTGCCGCGCGGCGGGCCTTTAATTAGGGTGTCCGCACGATGAGCGGCCATTCGAAGTGGGCGACGATCAAACACAAGAAGGGTGCGCTCGACGCCAAGCGCGGCAAGCTCTTCACGAAGTTGATCAAGGAGCTGACCGTCGCTGCGCGCATGGGAGGCGGTGAGCCGGGCAACAACCCGCGCCTCCGCACCGCCATCGCCGCGGCGAAGGGGCAGTCGATGCCCGGCGACACGATCAAGAACGCGATCAAGCGCGGCACCGGCGAGATCGAAGGCCTCTCGTACGACGAGGTGCTCTACGAGGGCACCGGACCGCTCGGCACGCTCTTCCTGGTCGAAGGCGCCACCGACAACAAGAACCGCACGGTCGCCGAGATCCGGAAGATCTTCGAGAAGAACAACGGCAACCTCGGCGGCGCGGGCGTCGCGCTCTGGGCGTTCGAGCGAAAAGGTCTCATCACGCTCGACAAGGCCGCGGCCAACGAAGATCAGCTCATGGAGGTCGCCGTCGGCGCCGGCGCCGAGGACTACTCGGACGACGGCGACACGTGGACCGTCACGACCCCGCCGGACGCGATGCAGGTCGTTCTCGACGCGCTCGAGGCCGGCAAGATCGTGGCGAAGGAGTCGCGCCTCGCGTACCTCCCGAAGACCAAGAAGCCGGTCACCGGGCGCGACGCCGAGCAGCTCATCAACCTCGCCGAGGTGCTCGACGACCACGACGACGTGCAGAACGTCTACGCCGACTTCGACGTCTCCGACGAAGAGCTCGCGAAGATCTCGTGAGCGGACGCGGGCCCGCTGACGGCGTCACGATCCTCGGCCTCGATCCCGGAACGCGACACTTCGGTTGGGGCGTCGTGCGTCGCGTCGGAACGCGGCTCACGCACATCGCTCACGGCGTCGTCAGCGTCGCCGGCGAAGGACCGCTCGGCGAGCGGCTCGTCGCGATCGAGACCGCGCTCGTGGACGTCCTCGCGACGCACACGCCGATCGAGGCGAGCATCGAGTCGCTCTTCTTCGCGAAGGACGCGTCGGCCGCCGGGAAGCTCGGCCACGCCCGAGGCGTTGGGCTCCTCGTCTGCGCGCGCGCGGGCCTCGCCGTCTTCGAATACCCGCCGGCCCGCGTCAAACGCACGGTCACCGGCGCCGGTCGCGCCGACAAGGCGCAGGTCGCCCACATGATTCGCGTCATGTTGGGGCTTGCCGCCACGCCCCCGGCCGACGCCGCGGATGCCCTCGCGATCGCAGTCACCCACCTCCAAGGCCGGGCTCTCCCGGGCAACCGAACCCCTATTTCCAGGGCTTCCAGTGACCGCTGAGCTCGCAAGAGCTTGCGGCTAGCCGCGGCCCGCAATATTGCATGCAGCTCGTACGTCCAAGTAGATAGAACCCGCCACCGTAAGCTCCGCTTCGTCCGTACGTTTCTCGGGAGAATCCCATGAACCTTCGCAGCCTTCGCCGCCTCCACTCCGTCCTGTTCGCCGGACTCCTCGCCGCCTCCATCCCGATGATCGCGACGGACACGAACGCGCAGGCCACGGCCACCGCCCTCCCGGCCGCGCAGGCTCAGCAGGTCCTCACGAAGGTCCAGAATTTCTACGACAAGACGACGTCCTTCTCGAGCGACTTCACCCAGGAGTTCTTCGTCAAGTCGCACAACATCAAGAAGCAGTCGAAGGGCAAGGTCACGTTCTCGAAGCCCGGCAAGATGCACTGGGAGTACAGCGAGCCGAAGGACAACCGCGTCGTCTCGGACGGTGCCGTCCTCAAGGTCTACGAGGCCGCGAACAAGCAGATGTTCGAGCAGAACGTCGACAAGTCGCAGTACCCGGCCGCGCTCTCGTTCCTCGTCGGCGGCGGCAAGCTCGCCGACACGTTCAACTTCGAGCTCTACGAAGGCGCGGCGATGAACTTCGCCGGAGGCCAGGTCCTCGTCGGCACGCCGAAGACGCCCTCGCCCGCCTACCAGAAGGTCCTCTTCTACATCGACGGCGCGACCTCGCAGGTGCGTCGCGTCCTCATCGTCGACGGTCAGGGCAACCGCAATCGCTTCGACTTCGACAACCCGAAGGTCAACGAGACCATCCCGGCGGACCGCTTCAAGTTCACTCCGCCGGCAGGCACGCAAGTCATCCGCCCGTGACATGACGACCTGCTCCGCGTGTGGCGCCAGCGCCGTGACCGACGGCGTGTGCGCGCGCTGCGGCAACGTCAGTGGGGACGCGAATCGCTGCCCGCATTGCAACGCCATCGCTCGCGTCGAGCCGCGTGGCTCGGGCGAGAGCCTGCGTTGGGTCTGCGGCGTGTGCGCGGGTCCTCGCATGCCGGGCGGCCTCGGCGGAGAGCCGTCGATCGCGCCGCTCCGCGAGGCCAAGGCGTCGCTCGGTCGGGCCACGCGCTCGCGCGCGGCGTTCTGGGTGTTCGCGCTCATCGCGACGTTCATGACGCTCGTCGTGCTCGCGGCTTGGCCGATCGGGATCATCGCGAAGATGATCCTGCTCGCGCTCGCGATCACGCCGACCGCGCTCGCCGTGCGAGCCCGCGCGAGGTCCGGTCGCGCCACGGCCGACGCGAACGAAGCGCTCGATCGCGCATGGCTTGCCGCCGCCGAGGACGTCGCGAAGCACTCGAAGAAGGGCGTCACCGTCGCCGAGCTCGCATCGCGTCTGAAGATCGATGCGGTCCGCGCAGAGAAGCTCCTCACGCAGCTCGCCGTGCACGATCGGACGCGCATCGACGTCGATGACGACGCCGAGGTCCGCTACAGCATCGCTCCCGAGCTCGTCGCGAAGGTCCGCGTCGATTCCACGGAAGATCAGTTCCGCGCGCTCGAAGAGGCGGAAGCGCAGGCCGAGTCACGGCGCGCCGGCGCGGGCAACGCGGAGCCGGCAGCACGGCAGATGACGGTCGAAGAAGAAGCGAACGACCCCACGCGCGTCCCGTTCCCGCGCGGTTCGCGATGAGCGAGCCGATCAAACGCCGGCGTTCGCTCACGAACGTCGGTGGAGAAATCGCTCGCGGCGGAGATCCGCGCGCGAGCGAGCAGCTCGCCCACGCCGTCGACGTCGCGCCCACCGCCGAGGCCGATGCGCCCGATCGCGCGCACGTGCACGGCTTCCACGCCTATCCGGCGCGCGCGCATCCGGTGACGGCGCGGCGCCTCGTCGACGCCTTCGCGCCGGCCAAGGGCCTCGTGCTCGATCCGTTCTGCGGGTCCGGCACCGTGCTCATCGAGGCCATGCTCGCCGGGCGCAATGCGCTCGGGACCGACCTCAATCCGCTCGCCGTCATGCTCGCGCGTGCGAAGACGCATCCGCGCAAGCCCGAGGCGACCGCAGCGCTCGTCGCGTCGGCAAAAGAGGTCGCAGCCTTCGCAGACGCTCGGCGAAAAGCGAAGCAGGGCGCCACGCGACGCCTCCCGCAAGAGGACGTCGCGATCTTCACGCCGCATGTCCTCCTCGAGCTGGACGGCATCCGCGCCGGCATCGAGAAGGCGCCTCCGGAGGCCCGTCCCGATCTCCAGCTCGTGTTCTCGTCGATCATCGTGAAGCTCAGCGCAAAGCGCGGTGACACGTCGGACGAGCCGCTCGAGAAGCGCGTGAGCGCCGGCTATCCCGCACGCCTCTTCGTCAAGAAGACCGAGGAGCTGGCCCAGCGCTTCGCCGAGTTCGCCGAGCTGCTCCCCTCGCCTCCGCCGCGCGCGCGTGTGCTCCTCGACGACGCAGCGAAGCTCGCCAAGGTCGAAGACAACTCGGTCGACGCCGTGATCACCTCGCCTCCGTACGTGGCGACGTACGATTACCTCGCGCACCACGAGCTGCGCATGCGCTGGCTCGATCTCGACACGCGCCGCCTCGCGAAAGACGAGCTCGGAGCGCGTCGTTTCTACGAGCGCCTCTCGCCGGAGGAGGCGCGCGCATCGTGGGAGCGCGAGCTCGCGAAGTTCTTCCGCGCGCTCGCGCGCGTCACCAAGCGCGGCGCTCCCGTCGTCCTGCTCATCGCCGATTCGGCGACCCCGCGCGGGCCGCGGGGCGAGCGTCCGGAGGCCCTCCGCGCCGACGTCGTCGTGGCCGATACGGCCGCGCACGTGGGCTCGTTCGAGCCCGTCGCTCGGGCCTCCCAAGCCCGGCCGCACTTCCACGGGCCCACGGCCGCCGCCTTCAGCGTCGAGCCGCGAGCCGAGCACGCCCTGCTCTTGCGCCGCACCTAGACCCAGGGCTAAAGACTCGCACCATGCCCACGGTGACGTTCGAGTCGAGCGACGGTTCCATCACCAAGACCGTTCCCGCCCCCAACGGTGGATCTCTCGCCGACCTCTGCGACGACCACGAAGCGCCCATCCCCTTCTCGTGCCGCAGCGCGAGCTGCGCCACGTGCCACATCGAGGTCCTCGACGGCCCCGACACGCTCCTCCCCCCCGAGGCCGAGGAGCTCGACGTCCTCGACGCGATCGATTCGAAGCCGCCGAAGTTCCGCCTCGCCTGCTGCGCCAAGCTCAAGCCGGGCGAAGGCACGCTCCGCGTGCGCGCGCAGAACGATTACTGAAGAGCTTTGCGACAATAAATCTCGCGCCTCTGCGCACGGGGCTACGCAGCATTTTTTCGGGCTCGCGCGACCTGCGTCGCGGCTCGGGACGTGGCAGATCACTGCTCTCTCGAAGCACCGGCGTCGAGCATGCAGCACCCTGTTTCCACAAGGCGTCGTAGCGACGCTCTCTCGGCCGAACGCAGCGCAGCGAGCTTCATCGCGCGCCTCGCGACGAACCTCGCGGTGCAGGATGTCGTCATCGCGGTGTACCTCGCGCTCTTGATGGCCGCGGTGCTGACCGCGACGGGCCCCGATCGCCACGCGTCGATTCGCACGGTCATCATCGACGTCTCGTTCTACGTGGCCGGCATCGTGCTCACGCGCGGAGGGATCCTTCGCCCTGCGTCGTTCGCGAGCTCGCTCGTCTATCGCCTGACCGTCTTCTTCCCGGTCTTCGTCTCCTATTTCCAGCTGCGGTTCATCCTCCCTGCCGTGAGCCCGCACTCGGTCGACGCCGACCTCCTCGCCTTCGACCTTCGGTTCTTCGGCTACGAGCCCTCGCTCGCGTGGGATCGCTTCGTCTCACCGCATACGACGGAGTGGTTCGCGTTCTTCTACTTCGGCTACTTCTTCCTGCTCGTCCTCCACGTCCTGCCGATCATGCTCTACGCGAAGAGCCGCGCGCGCATCGCGCACTTCTCGCTCGGCATCGTGCTCGTGTTCTGCACGGGGCAGCTCCTCTACATGGCGGTGCCCGGCTGGGGACCGTATCGCCATCTCGCGGGTCACTTCGATCATGCGCTCGAGGGCGGCCTCTTCTGGAGGCTCGTCAAGGCGACGGTCGACGCGGGCGGCTCCCAGAAGGACATCTTCCCGAGCCTCCACACCGCCGCGCCGAGCTACTTCGCCATCTATTCGTTCATGCACCGCCGCGTGTTCCCGTTCCGCTTCACGTGGCCGTTCATGGCCTTCGCGGCGAGCCAGATCATCATCGCGACGATGTTCCTCCGGTGGCACTACCTGGTCGACATCGTGGCCGGGATGGCGCTCGCCACGACGGCGGCACTCGGCAGCTACCGGGTCGTCATGTGGGAGACGTCGCGGCGCCAGGCGAAGGCCCTCAGGCCCATTTTTACGCCACTTCATTGGCAAAAAGTCCTGGGTCTCCGCGCCGATCCGGGCTCTCGCTAACGGGGCGGCGCCACTGCCAGGCCTGTGCTACAGATCCCCGCCGGCAACGGCACAGGGACGCGGTCTTTTCTTCGTTTCTTCGTTCACAAGGAGCAGCTCGTGATGCAGCAGCGATTCCGTCGGGTGGCTTTGTTCATTGGTACGGCCTCCCTCGCGGGCCTCGGTTTCCTCGTCGCGTGTGGAACGGACAACGGGACCACGCCCGTGCCGGTCGGCACGGACTCTGCGGTCGCGCCGAAGGACGGCGGCGGCGGCACCGACTCGAGCACCCCGGACGAAGACGGCGACATCCCGGATGCGGCGGGCGTCGACTGCAGCAGCAAGCCGATCCTGCGCGACAACACGGCGGGCTTCCGCTGCGCGTTCAAGGCTCCGGACTCCGGGTCCACGTGCCTCAACACCGAAGAGTGCTGCAACACGGCGGACAAGGCCTCGGGCCCTGCGTTCTGCGCGAACGCAAAGGGCGGCGACGCCGTCTGCGCCGCTCAGGCTCCCGTCGGTTCGACCTACGCGGCGGACAGCGGCGCGAAGGCTTGGGAGTGCGCCGACAAGAGCGCGTGCGGCGCCAACGAAGTCTGCTGCATGATCCAGGATCCCGTCCGTCTCGCGATGGATCCGAAGAACACGGTCAACATCGGCAACACGCCGAAGAGCGACACGAAGCATCCCTTCGCCTGCGGCGTGCAGCGCGCATACAACGAAGGCGGCTCGCGCTGCCGCACGACGTGCGCAGCCGGCGAGATCAAGCTGTGCAGCATGACGGACAACAGCTGCGGCGCCGGCACGACGTGCACGCCGTTCATCGACTTCACGAACTTCGTCGACCGCGGCTTCTGCAAGTAGCCCGCGGCGCGTTCAGCGCGACAGCACCCACCGCGAGATGTTCTCGACGATGTCCTTCCAGGAGGGCTCGTTGAGAACCTCGTGGAAGAGTCCTTCGCGCGGATCCCACGTCTTGTCGGCGCTGCCCGCGGCGTCGAAGAACCGCTTCGCGACCGGCATGCTCGCGACCTTGTCGGCGGTGCCGAACGTCATGTAGAGCGGCATCGTGAGCCGCCCCGCCGACGAGAGCGCGCGCTCCTGCGCTTTCGTCGCTTCCGTGAACCAGCGCGCGGTGGCGTTCTTGAACACGAGCGGATCGGCGTCGTAGTCCTTCGCCTTCGCGGGATCGTGCGAGAGATCCTTGCCCTCGAGCCCGCTCGGGAGGCCGAGCTTCGGATACACGCGCGACGCGACCCTGCCCGCGAGCACCTTGATGCGCGGGACCTCGAGCGCGAGGCCGAAGAACGGCGCGGAGAGCACGAGGCCCTTCCAGGCTCCCGGCTCGTCGAGCGCGCTGAGGCTCGCGACGAGACCACCGAAGCTGTGGCCGAAGAGCACCGTCGGCGCGCCCTTCGCGCGTGCGTCGACGAGGCGGCGAAGCTCGCGTGCGTCGTCGAGGAACTCGCCGAAGCGCGTACAGAATCCACGCGCTCCTTGCGCGCGGCCGTGACCTCGCAGGTCGATCGCGATCGAGCCGATACCGTGCTCGGCGAGCGCGCCCATCACGTGCGCGTAGCGCGCGCCGTGATCGGCGTACCCATGGATGAGCGCGAGGACCGCCTTCGGCGTCCCGGCGGGCATCGCCGATGCGTAGTAGAGGGCCGGGCCGGATCCCGCGCGCGTGACCGGACCTTCGTCGAGCTCGATCGTCATTCGGGCTCGGACTTCGCTCCGCCCATTTCGATCGTGACGCCTTCTTTGATGAGCGCGTCACGCAGCGCAGCGAGCGCGCGAGCGGCGCGCGACTTGATCGTGCCGAGCGGGACGTTCTCGCGCGCGGCGATCTCGGGATAGCTCAGCCCTTCGAAGAAGGCGACCTCGAGCGTTTGACGCTGCGCCTCCGGGAGCGACCCGAGCGCGCGCCGGATCTTCTCTCGCTCCGAGGCATCGGACGTGAGGCGCTCCGGATCGCGGACCGACGCGGGCGGCTCGTGCGGGAGCACCTCGCGGGTGAGGGTTCCACGGCGCTCGCGGCGGCGCGTCCGGTCGATGCTGAGGTTGCGGACCAACGTGACGAGCCAGGCGATGACGGAGCCGCGATCGGCCGCATACTGCCCGGCGCGCTCGTTCACCGCGACGAACGCATCGTGGATGACGTCCTCGGCCTCGGACCGGTCGCGGACGATGCGGAGGGCGATCGGGAAAAGCGTCGGCGAGTACCGATCATAGAGCTCTCCCACCGCGCGGACGTCCCCGCCGGCAATGAGAGTGAGCAGCTCGGCGTCCGACCTTGGTTCCGCCATCCGGATCGCCTCCGAGGGTCCACGTCTCGCGCTCCCACGTCAAGGAAAGTTGACAGGCGAGGCCCCTCGGACGACAGTTTTCCCCGCTAAAGGACGATGTTTCGCCCCGCATCCGCCATCTTCGCCGCAGCCCTCGCGGCCCTCGTCGTTTCGCCTTCCGGGGTCGATGCCCGGGTAGAGCGCGGGATGGGCCTCGCGAACAAGAAGGGCACGGCGGTCCACGAGCCGCGTCCGCTCCTCGCGACGCTCGTACAGACCCACACCGACGAGCGCCTCGTGCTCGACGAGACGAGCCCCACGAGCGAGCGCTTCTCCGCGCTCCTCGCCGACCGCGTGACCGGCGAACGTCACACGTTCGACCCACGCCTCTTGGATCTGCTGCGCGCCCTCGCGCGCAAGTACCCGGCCTCACGCATCGAGCTGGTGAGCGGCTATCGAAGCCCGAAGCTCAACGAGATGATGCGCAAGAAGGGTCGTCACGTCGCGTCGCACAGCCAGCACTCGCTCGGGCACGCGGTCGACTTCCGCATCGTGCCGGCGGGCGCCGATCGCGGCCTCGACCCGCGCGTCCTCGAAAAAGAGATCCGCGACCTCGGCTGGGACGGAGGCGTCGGCACCTACCCGCTCTCGAGCGACTGGTTCGTCCATGCCGACGTCGGCAAGAACCGCCGCTGGGGCGGTTAGTCTCAAGGCATCGTCAGCGTGACTTGCGCGTACGCGTACTGCGCGACCTTCGCGGGCGAGATCGCTCCGGACGCGTCGGCCTTGCCTCTCGCATGCGCGGCCATGATGCCCTTCGCGCCGTCGCCGAGGAGGAGGCCCGACCAGCCTGCACGCAGCTCGAGAGGGAGCCACGGTCTCCACGTGAAGACCGCGTCGAGCTCGTGACCCAGCTCCGCATCCGGTGAGCCCGCCGGCGGCGCATAGCCCGCCGCTGCCGCGCCCGGTGGCTGCGCCGCGCTGCCGACCGCAGTGAGGTAGCTCCCAATCCACTCGCCCTTCGCCTCGGCGAGGCGCGCGTAGCGATACTCGAGGCCGAACGTCGTGTCCGTCCACGGGATGACCTGCACGCGCCCCGAGACATCGAGCGCGTTCGACCACGCGAACAGATCCATCTGCCCGTGGAAGCGCTGCGGGTCCGCGAGCAGCGGATCGAACTGATGATAGGTGCCGCTGCCGTCGTCGCCGGACGCGTAAGACCCACCGACGCGAAACGTGGGCGTGAGGCTCAGCTCGGCGAACGTCTTCGATACGTGCCCCGCGGCCGCGTACGCGGCGACATCCGCTCCTCCGACCGCGAGCGACGCCGCGGTGCCGAGCTGGTACGCGCCTTCGACGCCGTACGTCCAGCCTTGGCCCTCACCCGAGACGCGAAGCGCGCCCGTGTACGTCTCGCCCGAGAGACGCGCCACCGCGAACTTCGATCCATCGAGCCCGGAGCCGGCGCTCCGGGAGATCCGAGCGAGCGCGAACAGCTCGATCCGCAAGAGCGGGTCGATCGCCCAGCGACCGGTCAGTCCGTAGAGCTGCACGCCCGAATGCGAGGTCGTCGATCGATCCTCGAACGACGCCCCGAGCGGGCCGGGCACCTCGAGGATCGCTGCGAGCGCTTCGAAGTCGAAGTTGCCCGTTGCGGCGTGCGCGCGTGCGGCATCGAGCGATCGTCCGGTCGGCGAGAAGTCTGCATTGCCGATGAGGCGCCCCTCGCCCCATACCACCGCTTGTCGACCGAGTCGGAACGTCGTGGGCCGCGCGCCGCTCGACCGCATCTCCACGTAGGCCTCGTACGCGTCGAAGCGCGCCGGACCGCGCTCGGTTCCGCCGGGGCCGAGCGTCGCGGTCGGCGAAGGCACGCCGTAGGCACGTGCGTCTTGGAGCGTGAGCTGCGCCCGAACCGCGCCGCGCTCCACGCCGATCCCCAGACGCGAACGCTCGGACACGACCCATGCATCGCGCACGCGTGGGCTGAGGCGACCGTAGAAGTCGTAGCCTCCCAGGTCCGGCGCATCACGCCGATACTCGCCGCGCGTGCGCAGCTCGAGCGACGGCGCGAGCAGCCAATCGCCGACCGCTATCGTCGTGGGTGCGGCGGGCGGCGACTGCGCGGCCGCGAGCGAGACGGGCGAAACGGCGACGGCGGCGGCGAGCCCGCAAGCCAAGCGAAGCACGCGAGGGAGTGCCGAGACGCGTAGCACGCGTGCGACGCTACCACGGATCAGCTCTGCTGTTTGCGGACGATCTCGCGCGCGTGGGCGAGCAAAGCCTCGCGCTCGTTCTGCGTCGGGTCGGCGATGACCACCTCGAGCAGAGCCTCGAGCACCTGCCCGATGATCCGGCCGGGCTTCAGCTGGAGCTCCTTCATGAGCACGTTGCCGTCGATGACCAGGTCACGCGTCGAGAGGGCCGCGCCCTCCGCGAGCACCTTCTCGACATGGGCCTTCAAGGCGATCAGCGGCGCGAGGTCGCCCTCTCCGAAAATCGGTCCTTTTCCGCGTAAATCGGCCTCGTTGAGCAGGTAGAGGTCCTCGAGCCGCTCCGGACCGACACGCTTGATCCAGCGACGCACGGCCTGATCCGACCACGCGTCGTAGTGGAAGAGATGATGCCGCACGAGCGCGACGATTCGATCGCGCTCGTCGTTCGAGAACTTCAGGCGCGTCGCGATCGGAAGCGCGATCTCGGCGCCGATCTTGTCGTGGTCGTAGAACGTCCAGTCCTGCGTCTTGTCGCTGAACTGACGAGAGCGCGGCTTGCCGACGTCGTGCAACAGCGCCGCGATGCGCAGGACCGGATCGCCGGCGCACGCGTCCATGCACGCCATCGCGTGCTTCCACACGTCGAAGGAGTGCCACTTGTTCTGCTCCATGCCGACGCCTTCGAGCATCTCCGGGCAGGTGACGCCGAGAATGCCCGACTCGCGCATGACCTCGAACGCGCGCGAGGGAGTGCGCGCCTTCATGGTCTTCATCCATTCGTCGCGAACGCGCTCGGCGCTCACTTTTCGAAACGTGTCGAGCGTGGGCGCGATCGCTGCGAACGTGGCGGGGTCGAGCTCGAAGTCGAGCGTCGCGCAGAAGCGTGCAGCGCGCAGGACGCGAAGCCCGTCCTCCGAGAATCGCTCGATCGGCTTGCCGACTGCGCGGAGCACCTTCGCGTCGAGGTCCTTCCGGCCGTCGAACGGGTCGACGAGGATCGCGTTCTCGGGATCGACGGCGATCGCGTTGACGGTGAAGTCTCGGCGCGCGAGGTCGGCCACGATGTCGTCGACGAAGTGGACCGCGTCGGGACGCCGCCCGTCGCTGTACGTGGTCTCTCCGCGGAGCGTCGTCACCTCGTAGTGATGCCCGCGCATGACGACGGTGACCGTGCCGTGCTGGAGCCCCGTCGGGATCGCCTTCGGAAAGAGCTTCATCAGCTCGTCCGGCAGCGCGTCCGTCGCGACGTCCCAGTCGGCGATCGATTTCCCGAGCAACGAATCGCGAACGCATCCGCCCACGATCCACGCGCGCTTCCCCGCGTTCCTGAGACGCGTGCAGATCCCGAGCGCGTCGGGCGGAACGTGGCTGAGATCGAAGTGAGCGCTCATTTCCGGCCCTCATTACATAGGGCAATCCGGAGTCCGGCGAAACGTGTTGCGAAAACGCTCGGCTGATGATTACTCGTAGCGTCTTTTGTCTTTTGGAGGATTCATGGGATCTCAGCGCATGGTTCTCGGGTTGATCACCGCCACTCTCAGCGTCGGCCTCACGCTCATCGCGTGCTCGAGCGGAACGAGCAGCACCGGCGGCACCAGCGGCACCGGGACCGGCACGGGCAACGGCAAGGTCATCGGACAGAGCAAGTGCGGGACGTCGTCGATGAGCTCGTGCACCGCCGCCGAGACCGACAGCTACAACTCGTGCCTGACGAGCAAGTGCGATGCGCAGTTCCAGAAGGCGCTCGGCTCCGGCTATGCGAGCGGGACCTTCGGCGGCGATTGCGGGACGTACTTCACGTGTGTCGACGCGTGTGCCTGCAACGACGTCGCATGCCTCCAGAAGTGCATGCCGGGTGACGCCTGCACGACGTCGATCAAGGCGCTCAGCGACTGCACGAAGCAGTGCACCGCTCCCGCGTGCGCGTCTCAGTCGACGAGCGGCGGAACCAGCGGCGGAACGAGCGGCGGCGGCGGCTCGCACACGTGCGCGGAGCTGAAGACCTGCTGCGACAAGATCGCGGACATGGCCCAGAAGAGCGCATGCACGCAGACGTACACGGGCCTCATGGGCAACGACACGAACTGCAGCGCGGTGTACGCGAACTTCGCGAGCAAGTGCCCCTGACGAGGCCGGTGCTCGCCGCAAGCGAGCGCTAGTAGCCTTCGGTCTTGGCGATGATCTCGTTCATGATCTCGCGCGTGCCTCCGCCGATCGGGTAGAGGCGCGCGTCGCGATACAAACGTTCGACGAGATACTCGCGCATGTAGCCGTTCCCGCCGTGGATCTGGACCGCCTGATCGACGACGAACGAGCACATGTCCGTCGCGGCGTTCTTCGTCATGGCGGCAAGACCGGGGACCTGCTCCCCACGAACCACGCGCACGGCGCACTCGCTCACGAGCGCGCGCGCCGCCGCGATCTTCGTGACCATGTCGGCGAGCTTGTGGCGGAGGACCTGGTGGCCCATGAGCGTCTTGCCGAAGGCCTTTCGATCGCGTGCATACTTCACGGATTCTCGATACGAGAGCTCCGCGATCGCGACACACTGACCGGCGAGGAACAGGCGCTCGGTCGCGAAGTTGATCATGATGGCGAGGAAGCCCATGTTCTCCTCGCCGATGAGGTTCGCGACGGGAACGCGGCAGTCCTCGAAGTGCAGCTCCGCGGTGTCGCTCGCCCACCACCCGGTCTTCTGCAGCTTCTTGCTCACGCTGAAGCCGGGCGTTCCTCGCTCGATGACGAGCAGCGAGATGCCCCCGTGCCCGTCGCCGCCCGTGCGAACGGCGGTCGTCACGAAGTCGGCGCGACAGCCGGACGTGATGAAGGTCTTCGCGCCGTTGACGACGTAGAAGTCGCCGTCGCGCACGGCCTTGGTGCGAAGGCTCGCGACGTCGCTGCCGCCGTTCGGCTCGGTGATCGCGAGCGCGCTCACCTTCTCACCGCGCAGCACGGGCAGAACGAAGCGCTTCTTCTGGTCCGCGTTTCCGACGCGCAGGATCGGCGGCAGCGCGATCCCGTGGCTGTTCAAGCCGACGCACGTGCCGACCGAGTGGCCGTAGAGGACCATCTCCTCGGCCGCGACGACCGCATGGGTCACGTCGCCGCCGGCGCCGCCTTCCTCCGTGGGGTACGAGATGCCGAGGAGGTTCGCTTCCGCGGCGGTCTTGTACAGCTCGCGCGGGAACTCGCACGCCTCCTCCCACGCATGAGCATGCGGAGCGATGTGCTTCTGCGCAAAGCGGCGCACGTTGTCGCGGAGCTGGGCGTGCTCCTCGGTCTCGAAGAGGTACGTCATGCGCGCATGCTAGCGTAGGTTCTTCGAGAACGATGCACTCCTCCGGGTATCACGAAGCGCGTCAGCCCACGGTCTTCCTCTTCGACATCGACGGCACCCTCGTCCTCACGGGCGGCGCGGGCCGGCGGTCGATGCTCGCCGCGTTCGAGCACCTCCACGGCGCACCGGGCGCGGCCGCGCTCGAGTTCTCGTTCTCCGGCATGACCGATCGCGCGATCGTGCGCGCAGGCCTCGTCACCCTCGGCGTCGCGAGCCCGGACGCCGCCGCGATCGAGCGCGTCCTCGACGCGTATCTCGCCCGCCTCGCCGACGAGGTGGTCCGCTCCGAGGCGTATCGAATTCTGCCCGGCGTTGCGTCCGTCCTCGCGTGGCTCGCGCCGATGGAACGAATCGCGATCGGCCTCGGCACCGGCAACGTGAAGAAGGGCGCGTACACGAAGCTCGCGCGCGGCTCGCTCGACGCATCGTTCTCGTTCGGCGGCTTCGGCTGCGACCACGAGGACCGCGTCGAGCTCCTGCGCGTCGGAGCCACCCGCGGCGCCGAAGCGCTGGGAGTCCCGCTCGCCGAATGCCGGGTCGTCGTCATCGGCGACACCCCGAAGGACGTCTCCGCCGCTCAGGGAATCGGTGCAGACTGCATCGGTGTCGGCACGGGCGGCTTCGAGCCAAGCGCGCTCCTCGACCTCGGCGCGCGCCACGCGTTCCCGACGCTGGAAGCCCCGGGCGTCCGCGAAGCGCTGATGCCCGGCGCGAAGTAACCGCAGCTCGCGGCCCGTACCTCGCCGCAGATTTTGTCGCGAGAGGCGCGAGAGGGCGCAAGCAGGCGCAGGAATTTTTGGGGTCGAGACACGCGTACTCACACGCTCGTCTCGTACAAGACGGACGTTGCCGAGGACGCCGGCGCGTGCACCTTCAGGGCCAGGAGCGAATCGCGCTTCGCTCCTTTGCGCCCCTTCGCGACAAACTCTCGGCGCCAGGCGTCGCTGTACCTCTCTGTTGCGAAGAGGAGGGGCAGGAGAGAGCAGACCGTCCTTGGTTCGTTTCGCGACGGGGTCTGGCCCAGCGCCCGATTCATCAACTGCGCAGGGGTCGAACCGCGCTCGGCGAAACGAACCAAGGACGGTCTGCGGGCTCCGGCGACGAGGCTGGCGGCCTCGCGAGGACGCGGACGCGAGCACCTTCAGGGCCAGGAGCGAATCGCGCTTCGCGATTCGCTCCCTTTGCGTCCCTTTCTCTCGTCCCTTTGCGCCCCTTGGCGACAAGATCTCGGCGCCAGGCGTCGCTGTACCTCGCGTGTCTCGTACAAGAAACCGCTCGCGCCTTCTTGCGCCCTCTCGCGCCCTCTTGCGACAAACTCTCGGCGCGAAGCGTCGCTGTACCTCGGCGCAGCGAGCGGGCGTCGAGACGCGCGGCTCACGCGCTTGTCTCGTACAAAAAACCTCTCGCGCCTCTCGCGCTCTCTTGCGCCCGCTTGCGACAACCTCTCGGCTCCACGCGTAGCTCACAAACGCGAAACGCCGCGCGGGGCAGGACCCGCGCGGCGCTCTCGAAACCCGACGATGGTTCAGCGCACCGTGATCGGTGAGCGCGTCGGCGTGTACTTGTTGTCGACTTCGCCGTCGACGACGCGGAGAGCGTCCATGCCCCAGTCGTACCCGTAGTAGGTGAACTGCGCGGCCTTGAGGATCTCCTTGTACGAGTTCTGCTTGCCGTCGATGAAGGCGCCGACGAACCGGCCCATCGCGGGACCGCTCTCGTTGACCCAGCTCTCGAGGCCGTTCGACACGAGGTCGAGGTTCTTCGTTCCGCCCTGCTTCAGCGGGATGTAGTCCTTCTCGTAGTAGTTGTACGAGACGCAGCCGTTGACGTTCATGACCTGGTAGCTCGGCGGGAAGTCAGACGCCTGGAAGCGCGACGGGTCGAGCGGGCCGTAGCCGATGTACGAGTGACCGTTGTAGACGAAGATGTCGCTCGTCTTGATCGCCTTCTTGTGCGGCGTCGAGTCCGTCTCCGCGCCGAAGTACGACTGGAGCTTGATCGTGACGGGCTTGGTCTGGCCGCCCATCGTGACTTGCACCGGAACCTCGAACGTCAGCCAGTGACGGACGAGTGTGTCGGCGATCACCTTGCGGAGCGCGTTGCGGTTCGAGTACGTGATGCCCGCGGGGTTGCGGTTGTCGAGCTCGAAGGCGATGACGTCGTCGAACGAGGCGAACGTCACGTTCGTCGTGCCGACCTTGAACTTGAGCGCGTCAGCCTGGGGCTCGACGCCGACGAGCTTGAAGCCCTTGCGCGCCTTGAAGACCTCGCGAAGGCCCTCGTACCACATCGGGTAGCCACCATCCTCGAACGTGTCGTGATGCTCGCCGGCGGCCCAGTCGGCCATCATGCCGGAGACCATGCCGATGACCAGCTTGCCCTGCTCGACGCCGCCGCTGTAGAGGCGGTCATACTCGGGGTACTTGGTGGCGGTCGTCTGCGTGGTCGGCTTCAGCGCCGCCTGCATCGGGATGTAGAGGCGGTTGATCTCGCTCGGCGTGACCTGCTTGTCGGTGAGGCCGCGGTGGTCCGCGTCGATCTTCTGCTGCTCTTTGACCATCGCCGGCTTGCAGGCCGCGACGGACGGGTTGAACACGTACCAGATCGATCCGACGAACTCCTTCGCTTCCTTGTCGTTGTCCGTGCACTCCGGGAGGATGCGGTCGGTCTTCGACGCATAGCCGTTGCCGAGGAGAGCGAGCGACAGCGCCGAGCGCGTCGCCATCGGGATCGGCACGAGCGCGTTGTCGGTGAACGTGTACGCGACCTTCGTCATCTTGCGCGGCGGAGCGGCGCGGTTCGCGGGGTCGATCACTTCGACCGGCGTCTTCAGGAACGTCGACTTGTCGACGTCTTTGAGCTCGCGGCTGTTGACGCCGACCTTCGCGGTGCGGAGAGCGCCGAACGCGGACTGCGTCTGCTGCTTCACCGCGCGAACGATCGTGTCGTCGCTGGCGCCTTCGTCGACGTAGACGTAGCCCGCGAACTCGAGCTTGCGGGCGCGGGCGGTGAGGCTCGTGAGGTCCTCCTCGTCGCCTTGCGCTCCGTCATCGCCGGAGTCGGTAGGGGCCGCGCACGCGACGGCGGCGGCGGAAGCGAGAATCATCATGGGGAGAAGACGCATCATGGAGAGCTTCATGGCTGACCTTCGGTTTAGCTCCGATGTAGGTTGATGCAAGCCTCCGACATACAGAAACTTACCGAGACCTCCACGAGACGCATTCAACCCTTGGGAATCATTGGGGTCGGATCACCTCAAAAAAGTTGATTTCACCGAGGTGGTAACCGGCGGCCCATCCCGGCCAAGGAGAACGGCGGAATCGTTCCGCCCTCACGCCCGTAGGATCTCACGTGCCCAAGAGCCTTCATCGAACGTGGGCGGCCCTCGCCGTCGCCGCCTTCGCCGTCCTCGTCGTCGCCTTTCTTTCCGGTCGGGACTTCGTTCGCGATGTCTATCCGGAGTGCTCCGGATCGCTCGTCCCGGACACGTACCTCAACACGCATGCGGACGAGAGCGCGCGCCTCTTCCCCGTCGTCCTCGACTCGCCCGAGAACGCGACGCCGACGCCCGGCGCCTTTCAGCTCCGCTACGACACGAAGGCGAAGCCGCGGACGATCTACGGTGCGGTCACCGAGTATTCGAACGTACGCATCGCATGGAGTGACTTCGGCACCGACGGCAAGGTGTGCACGTGCGGCGAGATCCCGATCTACTTGTCGGGCGAGGCGCCGTCGGACATCAGCCTCTTCAAGGTGCCCGGCGAGGATCGCTACCTGGTGAAGGGCCGAGCGGCCGCGTACGCCGGCGACGTTCGCGCCTCGTTCACCAAGCAGCCCGGTGCGAGCCGCCACCTCCAGAGCGACCGCGTCTTCAGCGCGCGCCATCTCTCGTTGCTCGTCGTGTGGCTCGCGTTCGGCGCGCTCGCCGTGGCGCTCGTGCGGTCGCGGCGCGCGATGGCCTATGCGCTCCGGTTCCACACGTGGACGGAGGCCCGCCTCAACGAGGACGGAATGATCGAGAACGAGTCGGGCGCGACGATCGGAGCGCTCGAGCAGAGTCGGGTCGGTCTCATGAAGCCGGGCCCGATCCTCGTCGCGAAGGGCGCGCTCTCGACGTCGGGCCTCTATCGCGACATGCCCATCATCGCTTATCAGAACGTCGTCGAAGGCGACCACGCACGCTGGGCGAGCGGCACGATGCTGCGTCTCCGCGATGCTCGCGCCCTCGCCGTCATCAGCACGCTCTGCACGCTGACGGCGTTCGGGGCGCGACTGATCGCGTGACTCAGAACTTCGCGAGGACGACGAAGTTCAAGCTGTGGTCGACCTTGCTGAGGCCCTGCTGGAAGCGATTCCAGTTCACGTACTCGCCGATGAGCGAGATGTTGTCGTGGACGCGCACGACGAGGCCGGGCTGGTACATCGTCTCTTTGATGCCGCCGACGAAGTCGTCGTAATTGACGAAGCTGAAGTTGAACCGGCCGGTCACGCGACCGCACGTGTACTCGGCGCCGGCGAGGACGTAGTCGTTGTGACGTGACGCCAAGCCGAAGACCGCGGGCGTCGTGTCGGTCGCGGGCGTGCCGGGCACGGGGTGGTCGGTGACGCTCCGGCCCTGCTGGCGCGCATACTCGCCGTAAACGAGCAGGTCCTTGTCGATCGTGAAGTTGAGGTCGACCGCGTAGCGATACACGTTGTGCCCGCCGTACGGCGCCGGGAGATCGGCGTTGAAGTACTGACCCGAGACGCCGAGGACGATCGACGTATTGTCGTTGAAGTAGTAGCCCGGCTCGATTCGGCCGATGAGCTCGTCACGCTTGCGCGCGCCGGGCACCGACACGGTGTCGCGATTCTGGAGCGACCCGTTCGTGTAGCCGTCGTTCATGAAGTACTGCGCGAACGCGCCCATGCGGAACGGTCCGCTCTTGGGCAGCGGCGAGACCTCGGCCGAGAGGCCGTAGTCCGGGCTGAACTTCAGTCCGTCGTAGTACTGGATGTTGCCGTAGAACGAGTTGTCCGAGAACTTCCCGAGGCGCGTGTAGACCTTGCCGGCCTTCAGCGTGAAGAAGTCCTTCTTCCAGAAGGCGTACGCCTCCTCGATCCAGAAGTTCGACGGGTAGTACGGACGAAACTTCGTCTCGCGGAAGCGCGGCTCGAGATGGACGCCGAAGTCGTCGTACTTCGCGTCGAACTTCAGGTACGCCGCCCAGAGACTGAGGTCGTGTTCGTTCGGCCCTTGGAGCGGCTGGTAGTACCAAATGTACGCGCCGCCGTGCAGGTCGACGGAGAACCTGCGCCGATGGTGCTCGCCGTCACCGCCGCCGTGGCGCATGCCCGGCCCCGACGGTCCACCCTCGGTATCCGGCCCTGGCGTGGGCGGCGGAGCCGGTACCGGCGACGTCACCGGTGTCTCCGGCGGCGCGGGCGCGACCGGCTGCACCGGGACCACCGGCTGCGCCGGAGCCACGGGCTCCGTGACGACCGGCTCGGGCGGCGGCGGCGTGGGCGCCGGCTGCGTGACGTCCTGCGCATTGGCAGCGACGGGGAGGACGAAGAGCGAGAGGCCTACAGCGATCGCAAGAGAACGCATCGTTGTGCGTCAGTAAAACACGCCATCGCGCCAATGGCAGAGTTTGCTGCTTCGGTCGCCTTAATTTGCGTCGATCAGACTGCGAAGCTGCTGCATCGTGAAGTCGTACCGCTTCCGGCAGTAATCGCACTCGATCTCGAGGGTCTTGCCGCCCTCCATCAGAGATTCGATGTCGTCACGGGGCAGCGACGCCAGGCTCTGGGCGAGGCGCTCCGGGCTGCAGCGACAGCCGAAGTGCACTTCGCGGTCGCCCACGGTCGTGTACGGCATGCCGTACAGCGTCTCGGCGAGGAGCTCGGCCGGCGTGGCGCGGCCGCGCGCGAGCAGCGGGACGATGTCCTGGAAGTCCTTCAGTCGCTCGGTCATCACCGCGAGCGGTCCCTCGGCGAGCTCGGGGAGGAGCTGCACCATGTAGCCGCCCGCTGCGGCGACCTCGCCGTTCGAGAGATGACATCCGACGGCGATCATCGTCACCGTCTGCTCGGAGTCCTGCATGTACGCCATGAAGGCCGCCGAGACGCTGTTCGAGCCGTCCGGCACGCGAACGACGCCCTGGTGCAGCGACCCGTTGTGGAGAGTACGAGCAATCTGTAGGAGTCCGTTCTGGCCGATCGGCATCTCCTTCACGTCGTTCGGCAGCTGGATGAGCCCACGGGTCGAGCCGTCCGGATGGGTGTCGGCGATCATCCGGGCGCGAGGGTTGTCGCCCTGGAGGATGGCCTGGAGCCGATTGTCCGGCGACATGCTCTCGCGCACGAGCACCGCGCCGGTGAGCAGATCCGCGAAGGTCCGCGTGAGCTCCGGCGTTTCGGCTTTTTGGGCCTCTAACGCGCCACGGACCGTGGCGGTCGTGTCGCAGGCGATGACGCGGAACGAACCGTCGTCCGTGATCGCGCGGAGCACGCTGTCGCTATGGACCTGCACCAGCTCTGATCGTTGCACAAAACGCGCGCGCGCGCAGGTGATGTGACCTGCGCGCTCGAGCTCGCGATCTCGGTATCGGGCTCAGTATCCGGCGGGGAGAATGGCCTCTCCGAACGGAACGACCTTGGGGCAGCTCGACGTATCGGCCGGCGAGTCCTCGCCCGGGCAGAACGTGATCGGACCGTTGAGGTACTTGATGTCGAGGTCGTGGTAGCCGGCGATCGCCGCCTGGTTCCAGCGGTCGGGACGGATGCCGCCCCAGGAGTTCTTCACGCGCAGGAAGATGATCTTCGTGCCGTCGGCGAGCGCCTTCTTCATCTGGTCGGGCGTCGCGGTCTCGCCGGCCTTGAGGATGCCGAGCCCGGGGACGTCCGCCTGGTAGTCGTGCGCGACCGTCATGTGACCGCCGTGGTGTCCGGCGCCGCGGCTCTGGAGCTGCTCGAACGAGAAGTGGCTGTCCGAGGTGAGGGCGTTGAAGTCGACCTTCCACGAGATCATGACCGGGACCTGGTCGTGCAGCGCGTTCTGAACGCGTTTCCAGAATGCGCGACGGCCGGTGGCGTCCGACGGGTAGTAGGCCGAGTTGAACGCGAACTTGCCCTGGCGCGGTCCGAACGAGCCGCCGGTGCCGATGGCATCCTGGAGCGTCCCGGTGACGAACTGGCCGGTCGCGGTGTCCTTCACGCGCGCCGGGAAGTCGACGGCGCGGATGATCTTGTTACCCGGTGCAGTCTGCACGTAAGCGCGGTCGAGCGTCTTCGTGACGCTCTCGCCGAAGACGGCGTTGATTCGACCGACGGTCTCGGCGTCGAGGCCCCAGGCCGCGTCGAGCTCCTTGCGAATCGCCTTCTTGTCGCGACGCGCGACGGCAGCCTTCAGCGTGCCGTTCTTGAGCGAGGCGTTGAGCGTGTTCAGCGCCGAAGACTGACGCGCCGACATCTCGGCCTCCGCCTCGGTCTTGATGAAGTCCTTCTCGAGCGTGATGCCGTAGCGGGCGATGAGGTTCGCGGCGACGCCGTAGCTGCCGCCCGTGGAGATCTCGCCGCTGGCGCCGCCGTTCGCGAGCTGCTCGTACCAGTGCCAGTACGTGAGCCACGACTCCGACGTGTTCTTCTCTTCGTGCGTCGCTGCCTTGTTGAGCGCCTCGAGCCAGCTCGTCGCCGCATAGAGCCAGCAGTTGCCGATCGACTGGCGCTTCACCGACGATTCATCGACCGAGGTGATGTCGTCCGTGGACGAGCCGGAGCCGTCATCGGCGGACGCATCGTCGGACGTCGCCTCCGAGGAGCAGCCGACGGCCGCGACGGAGGAGAGGGCGATGATCGAAGCGACGGAGAAGGAGCGCTTGAGGATGTCGAGCATGCCCCGCCTCGTGCGAAGGGTATGCCGAGGTCGGCGCCTGTCGCACATCCGCACTTTCACGAAAATTACGGCCTGATCATGAGGGATCCGAGAGGAGCGCTGGTGGTTCCAGGATCCACCCTTCCTTACAATGTGCGATGCGCAGCCCTCCGCGCGGTCAGGGCTTCTCCTCTTCTTCTTCGCGGAGCGGGACGCGAGGGTCGCCTCGGAAGAAGAGGCCGTAGAGCTCGTCGTACAGGCGATCGAAGGCGCGCGCCTCGAGCAGCGCGTACACGGTCGCGTCGCGCGGCAGCACGAACAAGCTTCGCGGACGCACACTCGTCGGCGGCGCGTCCGGCGGCGGGAGCGTCAGACGAAACGTCGCGACGTCCGTGATCGCTGCGCCGTGCAACGCGACGTCGAAGGTGATCTTCGGAGCATGCACTGCTTCGCTTCCGTGACCGTCACTCGTCCACGTCGGCTTCAGCGGCCACGTCATGTCGATCTTCACGTCGAGGCCGGGCTCGCTTGCGCTCGGCGAAGGATCGGTGCCCGTGCGATCGACGGGGCGATGCACGAGCTTCAGCACCGCGGCCGGACACTGCTCCGAGAACACGCGCTCGAACGCGCGCACCGTGTGGAGCGCGCGCGCCTGGAGATCGAGCTCCGGCGCTGCCGGCGGACGAGCCCCGCTCCGGACCTCGACGCGTACCGGCACGATCGGGTTGCCGCTCCGGCGGGCACGGAGGATGAGAGCTTCCACGATCGGCATGACCTCGCGATGCTCCGTCGACGCGCGCGCACGAAGCGCGGCGATGCACGCGTCCGCGGTGCCGCGTCGGGCGGCCGCTTCCTCGGGCGTGAGCTCCCATTCGGAGCGAGGCGGCGGCTCGAAGCCGGGCCGCGATCGCGCGCGAGACTCTTCGGCGCGCTTCGCCAGCTCGGCGCGCTGCTCGATCAATCGAGCACGCAGGCTCTCTGCGTCGCCGCGATGCGAGGTGGCGCGCACGAGATACGCCTCGAGCGACTCCGTCGTCCCCACGCGGAGCGCGCGCAGGAACAGCGCCCGATCGCTCGCCCAGTTGCGACCGGCGAATGCGGCGCATCCGAGCACGCCGCCGACGAGCAGCGCACCTCCGGTCGCGAGCGACCCGTGCAGCACGGCCCTGCGCTTTCGGGTCGCGCGGCTCGCCGGTCCCGACGGCGCGCACTGCGCCCACGAATCGTCGACGCGAAGATCGAAGAGCGCATCGTTGGCGAGCGCCTTCTCGAGATCGCGCTGATACGTGAGCTCCTCGAGCAGTGTCTGCGTGTGCTCGAGGCGGCGTAGCGCGTGCTCGCCTTCGCGCTCCGAACGGAGCGTGAAGACGATCTCCGAGCCGCCGTCGAACACCAGCACCAGCTCGGAGCGCTTCCCTGCAGCGCGCACCCGCGCATCGCGGCCCCTGCCGAGCGGCGTGACGATCACGAGCTGGTCGCCGTCCGCCTTCTCCTCGGTGATCTCGACGACGTCGAGCGGCAAGAGGTACCGGCCCGGGACGAGCGCGCCGCCCGACGCGAGGGCGCGCCTGCGGTACGAGGAGAGCAGCGAGAACGCGAGGAGCATCGCCGCCGCCGCATAACCGAAGGCGACCGATGACGGCTGATAGGCCCACGCGGCACGCGGATCGGCGAACCCGATCGCGGTCAGGGTCGCGAGCGCGATGATCGCGACGAGCACGCCCCACGTCGCACGAAATCGCGACGCGAGCCCGCTTGGATGCTCGTGCAGGATCGGCGTCGGCTCGGCGCGCCCCGTGACGACATCGGCGAGGCGCTGCCGCGCGGCACGCGGGAGCTTGGATGCATCGAGGATCGTCTTCTCCCCGGCATACGGCCCCGACAGAACGCCCGCGAGTACGCCCGGCGATCCGGGCTTGCGATACATCGCGCGATCTTAGCGCTTCGGCTTCAGAACGAGATGTCGCCCGTACCGCGGAGGCCGATGCTGAGCACGTAGCCGAGACCGTTGCCCGAGTCGCCGAACAGCTTGTTGCTCGTCGTCTCCGGGCCGAGCGGGACGATCGACTGCGGCGGCGCGGCCTGTGCGCGGTGGAGGAACGTGAAGTCGACGCCGATGAACGGACCGATGCGAAGGAATTTGGTGAGCCAGTACGCGGCAGAGAGCTCGCCGCCGAGGACGAGGCCGTCGAGATCGACGTTCGGCGTCAGCACGTTCCCCTTCGGGAGCGACGAGGCAAACGCGCTGCGCTCGACGCCGACGTCGAACATGTATCCGGCGTGAACGAAGAGGATCGGTGACACGGGACGAAACGGCAGGCCGTAGCCGATCTCGCCCATGAGCGACCACAGCGAGAACTGGGTGGTGCTCGAGTCGCGGAAGCGCGCGCCGATGCGCAGATCCTTGTAGCGGTACCCGATGCCGATGCCGGCGAGCACGCCGTTCGCCGCCGTCTTGTCGAAGCCGGTGCTGTCCGAGATGCCGCCGATGTCCGGCCGCGTGAAGCCGATGTCCGCGGAGATGTAGATCGCGCGCGGGTCCTCGTCCTGGCTCTCCTTCGCCGCAGGTGCCGGCGTGGGCTCGACCGGCTTCGCTGCCTCTTCGGCGGTGGCGGTCGGGGGCGTCGTGGTCGCGGGCTTCTTCGGCTCCGGCTTCTTCGGCTCGGCCTTCTTCGCCGGCTGCGCCGCGGGCGCCTGCGCGAATGCGCTCGGCTCGGACACGAAGCTCGCAGTCACTGCGCTGAGCGGAACGACGACCGGAAGAACGAACGCGCCGAGGCGACGAAGTACCATCACGCCGACTTATACGACCTGCTGTCGTCTAGCACCACCACTCTTACGTGGTCTGAACAGGCTGAAAAGAAGCATGATCGCGCCCACGACGAACGAGACCGCGCCGGCGCCGGCAGCCACGAAAGCCACCGTGATCGACGCTGGTAGCTTGTCGTCGTAGATGACGAGCCGCGTCTCCTTCACCTTTGCTTTGCCGATGCGGTCGGGCCCCAGGTCGACGGCGTACGTGACGTCGCGATCGGACGGCGCCGTGTAAGAGCCGACGAGGCGCTCCGCGACGAGCTCGCGCGGAGCGACGCCCGAAGGACGCCGCTGGTTCGGGTTCGCATCCGCCCCGTAGAGGACCGTGGGAGGCTCGTTCGGATCGATGAAGCCGACGGCCTTCGTGATCGCGACGCCCGACGCGTCTTCGAGCGACGCGACGATCGGGAGCTGCGCCTCGACGACGAACAAGCCGTTCGAAACGGGCAGGTCCTCGCGCTCGAACACGACGTGAACGGCGAGCGTGTAGCGAAGGCCTGCCTTCGCCGGAAACGTCTGCCTCACCGGCGTTCCGAGCACGAGCGCATGCGTCGCGACCGGATGGCGGCCGTTGAACGAAAAGAACGTCCCGCAGCCGGACGCCGTCCCGATGACGACGGCGACCAGCCCGAGAACGAGAAGGAGGAGCCCGAGGCGCCGCACGCCTCCTCTACTGCTACTCCTCGGCGGCGGCGTCCATAGCGCGCTCCGAAGAAGGCGCCCTCTTTGCGCGCTTCTTCTCGGCGAGGTGCTCGCGGTAGAGCGTGACGTCCTCCTTCACGCGCGCGGCAACGACGGGTGCGTTCTCCACGGCGGTCTGGAAGAGGTTCACGACGACGTGCGGCGTCTTCACGGCCGCGGCCTTGCTGCCCTTCACGAAGTCCGTGAGGCGACCGCGCCAGCGCTCGGCGCGCGTCTTGGTGATGTACGGCGCGACGGCGGCGACGAGGTCCGCGTTGTTGCCGGCGTAGATGTGCTTCGGCTTGTAGGCCGGGCTGCGGAACTTGGGGCTCGAGTCGAGGAAGGCCTTCACTTGCTCCTTCGTGACGCCGTGCTCCTCGAGCGCGCGCTCGTACTCCGCGACCGCGGCCTGCTTCGCCTTGAAGAGGTACATCTGCACGCGCGAGTAGAAGTTGACGCGACCGTCACCGCTCGTCTCGACGGGGCAGAAGATGGTGCCGGGGAACTTCTCGGTGATGGCGGACTGGACGCCGTCGGAGACGCCGGCGCTCGGCATGCAGCCGAAGGGCTTCACGCTGAGCGTCATGTGCGCCTTCGAGTGCACGACGTTCATGATCAGCTTGCCGACCTCCATGTGGCCTTCGCCGCCGCGGAGATCGTTGTTGTAGTACTCGTGGCTGACCTCGGCGATCGCGTCCATGTCGGGGAGCTTGAAGCCGTAGAGACCGGCCGCGTGCGCGAAGCTCTGGAAGAGCAAGCGGACGCCGAAGTCTCCGCCCCAGCTGATGGCGAGCTTCTGGAAGACGGTCATCGCGCCGCCGCCGCCGAGACCGTACTTCGCGGTGTCGAACTCGCGGAGGCTCGCGCGCTGCTTCGTGTCGTTGCGGACCTCCCAGAGCGTGTAGAGGAGCCACGCCGAGAGAAGCTGGATGTCGCACTCGGCGCCCTCTTGCTCGAGGAACGTCTGGAGCTGGTAGTTGCCGTCACCCTCGGTGGTCATCGCCCAGAACTCGCCGATGATGCTGACCTTCGGCTTCGCGCGAGTCTTGTCGACCTCCACGGCGCCGACGATCGGCTTGCACTTCCACAGGGCGTGCATGATGTTCGTCTTGTTCTCGAGCGCCTCGTAGATGATCTTCTTGCACTGATCGAGGGCCTTGTTCGTCGCGCCGGGCACGACCTCGTAGGGGCGGAGGCGGTAGCCGATGGCGTTGAGGACGTCGCCGGCGACCATGCCCTTCACGATGGCCCAGAAGAACGTGGGGTTCAGCTCGAGGCCGACCTCGTCGCCCGTGGCCTGCTTGAGACCGCCGGTCTGCTGGAAGAGCATGACGCGGAAGCCGTCGAAGCCGGCGTCACGGAGCGCCTTGCGGTACTCGGTGACGTACATGCCGAAGCGGCACGGACCGCACGCACCGGCGGTGAGGAAGACGTACTTCTGGACGATCTCCTTCGCCGACATGCCGTGCTTGTCGCGCAGCGTGATCAGGTACTGAACCAGGTTGCCGACGGTGAAGTACGTCGGGTTGCACTGGCCGCGGTTTCCGAACTCCTTGCCGGTCTGGAAGCCTTCCGTCGTCGGGCAGTCCAGCATCTGGACGTTGTAGCCGACGCCCTTCAGGCCGCCCTCGATGAGGAAGTCCTGCGCGAGCGTGAGGCCGCCGATGAGGAGCGTGATGCCCGAGCGCTCGGACTTCTTGAAGCCGAGGCCGACCATGTCTTCGACCCACTGATCGACCTTGCCGTCGAGGCCGAGGCGCTTGCGCTCCTCCGCCTCGAACAGCTTCAGCTCGGCGTCGAGATCGAGCTGCCCCGCGATCGGGAGCTTCTTCTTCGCTGCGGTGGTGACGGTCGTCTGATTGCTCATGGTCTTCTCCATCATCCTTATTCAGCGGCGCTGGTGGCAGCGTTGGCAGTTTCTTTTGCGGGAACGATCGTCCCGTCTTTGGTCTTCTTTCCGAGCTTCACGATGCCCTTCGGCGCCGGCTCGGGCTCCATCGGTCGTCCTGCGTGCGGGACGTACGCGGCGAGCTTCGTGCGAAGCTCCTCGATCTGCGCGCGATACGCGGCGTCCTGGACGCGGCCGTCGCTCGCCTGCTTCGCCTTGAGCTCGAGGAGCTCGAGGCGCTTCTTGTCGATGGCGTGCTCGAGCTCGTGACGACGCTTGCTCGCGTCCTCGAGGCGCTCCTCGTGGAGCTTGAGCGCGTGGGTGTACGTCTTGACGCGGATCTTGATCGAGCCGGACGGCTTGTTCGCGTCGATGTCGTGCAGCGCCGCGTACGGCGTCTTCGACGACTGGATGATCGAGTCGATGAGGCCGTAGACCGGCGCGTCGTGACCGCACTTGAACGACGAGAGGTCGAGCACGACGACGTTCGGGTGGTGAGCCGCGAAGACCGCGCCCCACACCTTCTGCGCGCTGTTGACCGAGTAGTTCTCGGGCCACACGTGATTGAGCTCGAGCGGGCTGTGCCCGTTCGCGATCTCCTCCTTGAAGTACCGATCGAGGTACTCGCGGCTCTTCGGGATCGAGCGCAGCGACAAGACCGGATACCCGCGGACCTGGAACTCCTCGGGGATGCCGTGGTTGAGGCCCGGGTCCGAGTGGTACGGACGCGCGAGGAGGAGGATGCAGACGCGGTCCTCGGCCTCGACGGTCTCGAGGATGGCGCGGCCCTTCTCTTCGAGGTCCTTCTCGAAGATGGTGAGCGCCTTCCAGCCCTCGCGACATGCGTGATCGTTCTCGTCCTCGGTGATGCCGAGGCGCGGCCCCCACGTCTCGAACATGCGCCGCGCCATGAGGTTCGGCTCGACGAACGAGACGGCGGGATCGACGAACTCGATGCCGCGCGTGGCGAAGAAGTCGACCTCCTTCGTGAAGGCGGCCTTCATGACGTCGGGCGCGCCGGCGACGATGGGGCAGCACGCGTTGTCCATCGTGTCGGTGATGAAGTTTCCGACGTGCGTGAGGATCGGGAAGAAGAGGTACTTGAGCGGCTTCTTCTCGGTGTGCTGATTGAAGATGAGGTTGTGGACGTGCGCCTGCGCGACCTTCGACGGGTAGCACGGGTCGATCGAGCCGTACTTTCCGCCCTCGACCCACATCTCTTCGGTCGTCTCGTCCGAGAAGACGATGTTCTGCTTCGGGATGCCGATCGACTCGAAGTACGTCCGGAAGAACGGAGCCGTCGTGTAGAGGTTCAGGACGCGCGGGATGCCGATGCGCGTGCGGCGGCGAAGCTGCTTCGACTCCTCGCTGGAGCGCTTGAACGGCCTCGTGATCTCGACGCGGCGCTGGCCGAGGATGCCCTTCCTCACTTCGATGTCCTTGATCGGCGAGCCCTCTTCGGGCTGCGGCGACGGAACGTAGAAGTGCATGAAGGCGCGCTTCGCTTCGTAGTCCACCATGTTGGGGAACTGCTGCGCCGTCTTCTTGCGCTCGGCCATGAGGTCGAGCATCGCCTCTTTGCTCTCGACGGTGCCCTTCTCGCAGGAGAAGCCGGCGATGTAGCGGCTCGAGCGGCCGTCGGGCGTCTTCGTGTCGATGAACGTGCGCTTGCACTCGTTCGGACAGAAGTGACAGACCGTCTCTTCGTCGTTCTTCGTCGTGTACTCGAGCGAGATCGCCTGATCGAGACCGATGAACGACGAGGAGCCCTTGCGCTTCACGACGCGGAGGGTCTCCATGGCGGCGCCGATCGCGCCGGCCTCACCCGTGTGCGGGTGAACGAAGACCTCGGCGCCCGGGACGCGCTCCTTGATGTAGTCGACCTGCGCTTTGACGGCCGCGAGGTTGTACTGCGTGCCGCCCTGGAGGACGAACGTGCGACCGAGCGACGCGAGTCGCGGGATCTGCACGACGTACTGCCAGACGTTCTTCGGGAGGACCTGCGCGAGGCCCGCGAGCATCTCCTCTTTCGAGAAGCCTTCCTTCTGGAAGTTGACGCGGTCGGTCTCGAGGAAGACCGCGCAGCCGTAGCTGAACTTCGGCGCGAGCTCCGCCTTGAAGGCGACGTCCGCGAAGTCGGTGACCTGCACTCCGAAGGAGTCGGCCGTCGCCTGGAGCAGCGTGCCGTTTCCGGCGGAGCACGAGTTCGAGAGGCGGAAGTTCGAGATGTCCCCGTTCTTCATGAACAGGACCTTGATGTCCTGCCCGCCGATGTCGCAGATGACGTCGACGTCGCCGAAGAAGTGAACGCTGCTCAACATGTGAGCGACGGTCTCGACGATGTTCACGTCGCTCTTCACGCACTCCTCGAGCACGTCGGCCGCGTAGCCGGTCGCGCCGAAGCCCTTGATCTCGAGCTCGGCGCCCTGATCGGTGACGAACTTCTTGAGCTGCGTGAGCAGCTCCTTCGTGTCCTGGATCGGGTTGCCCTTCGAGAGTTGGTAGGCCTTGCCGAGGATCTTGCCGTCCTCGTAGTCGACGATGACGGCCTTGCTCGACGTGGAGCCGCCGTCGAGGCCGATGACCGCGGTGACCTTCTGACCGGGCTCGAACTTCGCCGGGACGAACTTCGGGATCTTGTAGAGCTCACGGAAGTCGACGAGCTCCTGCTCGTCCTTCGAGAGCGGAGGACCGGCGGTCTCGCCGAGGCGCGCCTTGCGACCCGTCGTGATGAACTCGACGAGCTCGGCGGTGCCCTTCAGCCAACCGACCGACGCCGGCTCGTGGAGGCCGTAGAGCACGGCGCCGAACGCGGCGTAGTACTGCGCGTTCTCCGGAACGAAGACGAGCTCCTCGATCGGGACGTCCTTCGGGTAGTCGTAGCCGCGCTCCTGCCAGATCTGCGGGATGCGCAGGCGCCAGCAGTCCTGGAGGAACGGCAGGTACGTGTTCGGTCCGCCGAGGAGCAGAACGCGCGCCTTCAGCGTGTTGCCACGCGTGAGGACGGAGAGGTTCTGCATGACGATCGCGTCGGCGAGCGAGCAGAGGACCTCGGTCGACGGGATGCCGCTCTTGATCAGATTGACGATGTCCGTCTCGGCGAAGACGCCGCACTTCGCGGCGACGTGATGGAGCTTCGAGTCGTCGAAGCGCATCGTGGTGACGAGCTCCGGCGGCGCGTTCACCTTGAGGAAGCACTTATCGATGGTGGCGCCCGTTCCGGACGCGCACTTGTCGTTCATGGAGGCGAGGGCGGTCTTGTCGCCCGTCTTCGAGTCCTCCTTGAACATGATGATCTTCGCATCCTGTCCGCCGAGCTCGATGACCGAGAGGACGTCCGGATGGAGATGCTCGACGGCGAGCGTGACGGCGTTCACTTCCTGGACGAATTTGCCGCCCGTCGAGTCGGCGAGGGGCGCCGAGCCGGAGCCGGTGAGAAAGATGCGCCATGCATCTTTCGGGTGATCCGGGAAGAACGCGAGGATCGTCTCGAGCAGCTCGAGGACCTTCTCGGGCTGCTTCGTGTGATGGCGCTGGTAGTCGCTCCAGAGGATCGCCTTGGTGACCGGATCCACGACGGTGGCCTTCACCGTGGTCGAGCCGACATCCATACCGATGGCGAGGAATGATTTCCCTTCGCCCGTTCCTGCTGCGCTCATACCTCTGCTCCGATCATCACGAAACGACGTGAAGAAATGGACTGACGTGTCAGTCCAGAGCAGGCTACGCCGATTACGGCTGAGCGGAAAACAATTTTCCCGTCTCAGGATGCGGCTATCTGGCCGGTTTCCTTGTAATTTTGCCGCTCAGTACGTCGGGGGGCGCGACAGAACGTCCAAACGGACGGCATCAAGCTCCGCTGCGGTGGCTGCCGTGTAGGCCAGCTTGCCGCGGACAATCTCCATGGAGCGGGCATCGACGACTGCGATCGAGGGCAGCTGATCGTACTGGTAGAGCGCGTTGAGCTTCACGAACTGCGGGTCGAGGCCGTACCACCCGGCCACGTTGGTCTGACTCCTCCAGCCGTCGAGCTCGGGCAGCGTCGCGGCGATCGACTGCATGTGGCCGTCGTTCACGGCGAGGAAGAGCGCGATGCGATAGGGCGCCTTCTTCGCGAACGCATCCATCATGGCTTTGACGGACGGAGCCCACATGCCTTCGAGCGCGACCACGACGATGTCGTGCGTGCGTCCCTCGGGATCGTAGACATCGGCCATCTGGACCGTCGAAGCGAGCGCGCCGTTCTTGCCGTAACCGGGGAACGTCAGGTTCGGGATGACGCTGCCGGGGTACGTGCCGTTCCGCACCTGGAAGCCTTGAAACTTCGCCGGGTACGCCTTGCCGTAAGGATTCGTTCCCGGCGCGGGACCGTCCACCGCGATGGCGGCGTCCGTCAGGGACGCGTCTTCGGGCGCCGCATCGGACGTCGTCTTGGGATCGTCGTCACTCGAGAACGACGGCGAGCAGGCGGCGAACGACAGCGACGCGGCGGTCGCAGCCGACGCTACGAGAGCGAACGCGCCGAGTGATTGGATCCTGGAGCACATTCCCTTCCCCTTTGCGCTCAGTACGAAGGCCCCCGGCTGGACACGTCGTCGCGGAACGCTTCGAGTGCTTGCTTGGGCTGTGGTGGAGCGCCGAGCTCTGCGCTGACGATCTCCATCGTGCGCGCGTCGAGGATGATGACCGCCGGGACGGCGGTCTTGTCGTAGAGCGCGTTCGGGAACGCGTTGAACGACGGGTCCAGCAGAAACCACGCTTGCGGGATCCCGACTTGGGTCCGCCAAGACGTCAGGTTCGCCAGCGTCGCCGGAGTGCCCGCGGTCTTCCCCTCGCCGAGGACCGACACGACGGCCACGCGCGTGGGAAGCCCCGATCCCTGGAGCGTCTGCATCATGTTCTTCGAGACGACGTCCCAGCCCGATGCGAGCAAGAGCGCGACGATGCCGTGCGTCTTGCCCTGCGGATCGAACAGATCGACGAGCTGCACCGTGGACGTCCCGCTCGCCGACGGTACGTAGCCGGTGAACGAGAGGTTGGCGATGACGCTGCCCTTCCGACTCCCCGCGCGCACGTCGGTCCCGATGTTCGCGGTCGGGTACGGAACGCCGTACGGATTCTTGGGCGAGGCGGTCGACGAGTCGGGCACGGGCAGCACGACGTCCGCGACGTCTGCGTCGGCCGGCTCGATCGGTCCTGCGTCACCGCCTCCCTCACCGGAGATCTGGACGACGTTGACCACGCCGCTCGTGCACGCGGGCAGCGACGACGCGAGCACGGGGAGGCAAACGAGCGTCGCGACGGCAGCGCCGTACAGGACGCAGGATCTCGTCGCAGCGATCATCGCGGTCTCCTACTTTCGCTTCCCTGGCGGCGCGAGCGCGCCCGCACCGCCGCCGCCACCGCCGAACGGATTCGGAGGAAGCGGAACGCCCTTGAGGGAGCTCGCCGCAGGCTTCGGCGGCGGCGCCGGCTTCACGATCGGCGCGCCGGGCTTCGGCGGCGTCGCGGGGGTCGGCGGGTTCTGCCCGACGACGGGCGGAGGATCCGGGACGACCGGCGCGCTCGCGCTCGGGATCGGGAACGCGCTCGTGCCCATCGCCGGCGTGCTCTCCGGGATCGCGGGTGGGTTCGACGCGGCCGCGGCAGCGCTGCTGCTGGTCGAGGGCTTGGCGGCGTGCGGCGCATCGTCGGAGGCGCCGATGATGACGAGGACGGCGGTCCCGACGACGACGCAGACGCCGACGAGGACGAGGCACAAGCGGAGCGCGACGCTCGGCTTGCTTCCGACCTCGGGGAACGACGTGCGCGACGGCGCCGAGCGAGGCGGGCGCGCGGTCGACGGCGAGAAGACTTGATACGTGAGCGGCGCGGAGTCGTCGTCCGGCGAGAGCGGCATGCCGCTCGAGAGCGCGCTCTTCGATGCGCTCGGGTTCGGCGGAGAGAAGGCCTTCGGGGTGGAGCCGGTCGCGGCGGGGACCGCGAGGGGCATCGCGGGCGGCATCGAGGGCGGCATCGCGATGCCGGGCGACGACATCGGTCGCACCGAGCCCATGTGCGCGGCGGGCGCCATCATCTGCGGCGTCGGCTTCATCACGGGGCTCGGCTTCGTCATCAGCGCGGGCGGCGCATTCGACTTCGAAGGCAGCGCGGCCGCCGTCGGACGCGGACCGGGCGGATGCGGAGCCATCGGAGGCGGATGCTGCGACGCCATCGGAGGCGGGTGCTGCGACGCCATCGGAGGCGGATGCTGCGACGCCATCTGCGCCGGCGGAGGTCCGTACGCGCCCGATCCGATCTTCGCGACCTGCGCTTGCGGCGCGAGCTGCGGCGCGCTCGGCGCGGCGACCGGAGCCGACGTCATCGCCATCGTGCGATCGCCGTACGACGGCGGCACAGCCATCGACACGGGCATGGGAAGCGGAGATGCGTTGAGCGAGGCGGCGCCGGCAGCCATCGCTGCCGCGCTCTGCGCGGGATCGAGCGCGAGCGTCGACGGTGGCCTCATCGGGAGCGCCATCGGATCGGTGCCACAAGGAGGAGGCGCCATCACCGGAGAGCTCGGAGGGATCGACGGCGCGCGCGGCGCGAGCGGAGCCACACCTCCGCGAGGACCGATCGAGATCGGCGGCTTCTTCGGCGCGAGCACGGCCGTTCCGCCGGACATCGGTGGGGCCGACTCGCTCATCCGCTTGGTCATCGGCGGAACGCTCGCGGGCGGGCGATCCATCACGGTGCGCGCGAGATCTTGGGGAACGCCTTCTTCGGTGGTCGCGTCGTCTTGGTTCAGCCGCCGGCCGAAGCCCGGCGCGTTCGCGGCGGGAGCGACCCCGACCATCGTTTGCTTGTGCTTCGAACGAGCGGAGCCGCCGGGCCGCGGGCTACGCGACGCGCCATCGGAGCTCGATACGTCCCGATCAGGGACGTGCTTCCGCCCTTCGCCTCCCACGTCCGCTCCCATCCGAAAATTGAAGTGAGCACGAACCGCGCCGCCATCACGCGCGATCTTCCTCGAAGATATCCCGTCTTGCTACGCGTGTCGCGCCTCAGCAGTGGGCTATCGATGATCCACGCCGAAGTACCGAACGATCCGTTCGGGCGCGACATGTCCTACACTGGGAAATAGGGCTAGCAGCGCGTGGATAAAACGGAGCGACGGCAGCAGATCCTGACGAATGCCCGCGATGTGTTCGCGAAGCGCGGCTACCACGCCGCGAAGATCGACGACATCGTGGCGGCCGCGGGAGTCGCTCGTGGGACGTTCTATCTCTACTTCGAGGACAAGCGCGCCATCTTCGAGGAGATCGTCGACAAGACGTTCGCGAAGCTCGGCGAAGCGATCATGCGTGTCGAGACGGAAGACCCGACGCGCGTCCCGGGTCAGATCGAGGAGAACATCCGTCGCATCGTCCATGCGCTGCTCGAAGATCCGGCCACGACCAAGATCCTCCTCTCGGACGCCGTCGGCCTCGACCCCGCCTTCGATCGCAAGCTCCTCTTCTTCTACGAAGAGGTGGGCAAGCTCCTCGAAGCCTCACTCGTCGACGGCCAAGAGCGAGGCATCGTGGCGAGCGGCGACGCGCGAGTCTTCGCGATCCTCACGCTCGGTGCGATGAAAGAGATCATGTACCAGGTCGTGATGCGAGGCCTCGACTACCCCGAAGAACGCATCGTCGCCGAAATCTTCCGCTTCCTCTCCGCCGGCTACCTCCGAGTCACCGCGTAGGCGGGAGATCCGAGAGACCAGCGCCGACGCCGCAAGCACACTACGCTCGCACCGCCTTCACGAAGAACCACGCCGTCAGTCCCCACGCGAAGACGAGCACGAAGGCCCTCACGTACTTCGGATCCATTCGCCTCGCGACGCTCGCTCCGACCCAGCCGCCGACAATCGAGCCGACCGCGACCGGTGCCGCGACGTCGAACACCACCTTGTGAGCGAGCAGGAACGCAATGTTCGCCGCGCCGTTGATGAGCAAGCCGAGCAGCGTCTTCAGGCCGTTCATCGAATGCAGGTGCGTCATTCCCATCAGCGTGAACGTCGCGAGCATCAAGATGCCCATGCCGCCGCCGAAGTAGCCGCCGTACGAAGCAATGAGCAGCTGCACGATGGCGCCGACTGCGAGCGGCACGTGCGCGCCCTTTCGCGCCTTCGACAAGCGCGGACCGAGCGTGAACACGAACGACGCCGAGAACATGAGGACGGGCAGGATCTTCGTGAACGTCTGATCCGACGTCGACAAGAGGAGCAACGCGCCCAACGCCCCTCCGACCGCGCTCGCGATGCCGAGCACGATCATCGTCGTGCGATTGCTCGTCATGTCCTTGCGGTACGCGATCGTGCTCGCGATCCCGGCAGGCCACAGCGCGACGGCGGTCGTCGCGTTCGCCGCGACCGGCGGGACACCGACGACGAGGAGCGACGGAAAGACGAGGAAGCTTCCTCCGCCGGCGACCGCGTTGATCACTCCGCCGACCGTTCCGGCCAAGAAGAGGAGCGCCGCTGTCGTGATCCCGATCAAGCGCTCCGATTAGAGCACTCCCGGGCGTGCCGCCAGATTTAGTGCTCCCAGTGCCACTTCTCCGAGGGGACGGTGCGGCGGAAGCCGTACGCGTGGCCGTGCTTCGCAAGCCATCCATACACGCCGCCGGCCGCCGTATTGAGGTCGAGCGCGTGTCCGCTCTGATGGTTCGAGTAGCCGGGCACCGCGGCAAGGTTGCCGCCGTTGCACGCCCTCGTCTTGTAGCAATGGTAGAGATACCGCTGCTGCGCCATCGAGCGGAACCCGCTCACGATGTGCATGTACACGCCGGCCTTCCGCGCCGCCTTGCGCATGCGGAGATACGCGCGCGCGGTGTTGACCTCGACGTAGCGGCCGTCGATCGTCGTCAGGCAGATCGTGAATTTGTGGCCGCTCCGATAACCCGTCGCGCGGTGACACGACTGCGTCTGATCGAGACTGTCCGGATCGATCACACCGGGGACGATCGGCTGCGGCGGCAGCGCCGCTTCTTCGGCATCGAGAAAGCCCGTGCTGTCCTCCGCCGGCGTCGTGACGGCGGCGCCGACGGCGAGCTCCAATGCGTCGTCGTTCGGCTCCACGCCGTCGGCCACCGCATCGGTGGAGCCCGGAGGCGCGGCTTCGCCGGCGGCGATCTCTTGCGGAGTGATGTCGTCTTCCGATGACGAAGACGGTGCGCCGTCCGAAGATGCGCAACCTGCGAGCGTCAGCACGACGGACGCGAAGACGGACGGCGGGGCGAGGCGAAGGAGGATCGATCGGTTCATGTGAGCCGCGCCCAGAGCACGAGCCTTGCCAACGCGCGTCTCGTCACGTCGCTTCGAAAAACAAGGCAGGTACCACCACGTGGGCGCGACCGCTCGCGAGCTTCTCCGCGGCGCGGCGCGATCCGCGCTCGTGATCGTTCGCGAGCACGATCGTGCGAAATAGGCCTATTGCGCAGCGTTTCGCGCGATCCGCGCAGGCTCAGCGAACGACGATGCGCGCAGCGCCGGCGCCGACCTTGATCCACGACGTGCCGCGATGCGCGGCGTCCCACGTCCATCCGTCGACCGCCGCTTCGAGCGCCTCGAGCGACGCGCGCCGCTGGAGCGTGCGCGTTCCGGTCGCGTCCTCGACCAGCACGTCGCGCGGCTCCGTGCTGGCGATCGACTCGATGACGAAGCCGCTCGTGAACACCGAGCCGCTCACCACTTCGATCGCGCCGGCAGCGCTTCGCTCGATGCTCGAGTGATCCCAGAGCTCGAACCGACGCGGACGCCCGGGCGCGACGCGCACCCATAGGACGCCGGCGTCGCGCGCGAAGGAGTCGACGAGCGGATCCTCCGCCGGCGCGAGCGTGTCGATCGTGGGGCGCAGCATGGGCACGATCGCGCCGTCGCGGAGGACGAGCGGCAGCTTGCCCAGCGGCGCGTCGATCGCGATCGGCGCTCGACCATCGGAGGTGTACGTCGTGCCGTCCCACCAATCGATCCACGTGCCTGCCGGCGCAACGACCTCGCGACGCCTCTGCCCGCGCGCGAGCACCGGCGCGACGAGCAGCTCGTCGCCGAAGAGATACGAGTCCGACGGATGAATGCCCATCTCCGGATGCGCGAGCCCGAGCGGTCGCTGGATGGGACGGCCGTCGACGTCGAGCTGCTGCGCGTACGTCCACTCGTACGGGAAGAGCCGCATGTGGAGCCGGGCATACGTGCGGTATACATCGACCGTCGAGTCGCTCCGGCCGTTCTCGGGCGTGAACACCCACGGCGGCTGCGAAGAGCTGTCACCGACCTGCATCACGGTCGAGAGCGCCGTCTGCTCAACCCAGCGGAGGAAGAGCTCCTCGTCCGGCGGGCTGTGGCGATAGCCGCCCGTGTCCGCGCCGAAGAACGGAAAGCCGGACGCGCCGAGCGACAGCCCCATGATCACCGTGGCGGGCAGCCCGCCGACGCCGAGGACTTCTTTGCCGTCGCGCGGAGTGAAGCGCTCGCGATGTGCGGTGAAGCTCGCATCCATGTCCCCCGGCCAGATGATGCAGCCGATCGGCTGCTCGCCCCAGTGCGCGGCGCGACAGAGGAGGAAGCGCTCGTCGGGCAGCGCGTCGGCGTAGGCGCGGTGATAGAGGCCCGAATAGCCGTGGTGCATCGTGCGCTCGTCCGAGCCGTCGGCGAAACGCCATCCGCTCCGAACGAGACCGAGCGACGGCGCGACGTCCTCGCCGTAGTCGAGCTTGAAGCCCTCGATGCCCATGCTCGTGTAGCGCGTCGCGAGGCCGCTCCAGAACGAGAATGCGAGCGGATTCGTGAAGTCGAGCGGCGCGCTCCACTTGTTGAGCGGGATGCCGTTCTTCGGCGGGAAGTACCCCATCGAGACCGCCTCGGTGCGGTACGGCTGCGCGGCCTCCTCGAGGTACGGCGTCGTCCAGAGCGCGACGCGCAGCCCCGCGGCGTGCACGCGATCGATCATCGCTTGCGGGTCGGTGAACTTCTTCTTGTCGAAGTCGAACGTGTTGACCGCTTGCGCGTACGGGCGATCGATCCAGATCCCCGAGGTCGCGAGATCGAGCCGGCGGATCGTCGCGACGTCCTCCTCGATCTCTTTCTGATCGCGATTCTCGTCGCGCCAGATCCACGGACCGAGCGCCCACGGCGGCGGGACCCGCGCCTTGCCGGTGACGCGATAGCACCCGCGCACGAGATCGATCGGAGCGTCCGCGCCGAAGAGCCAGAGGCGAACCGGATCGGGCGAGCCGGTCGCGCCCGTGCGTGAGGCGATCGCGAACGTCGCTTCGACGGCCGCCGAATCCTTCCGCGCGACGTCGAACACGCCGACGCGCCTGCTCTCGACGAACATGGCCCAGCCGTGCGTGCCGATGAGGAACGGCATGGGCACGTGCGCCTCGTTGTTCGAGCTCTCGAGCGCGAGATCCGGCTCGACCTGCATCGCGCGCAGCTTGCCGCGATGATCGACGGAGTCCTCCCATTCGCCGAGGCCGTAGAAGCCCTCCTTGGGATCGCCCGAGGTCCGCGCGCGTATGCGGATCAACGCAATGGCGGGCCCGCCCTCGGGACCGGCGTCGGGGACGAGATCGAACGTGAAGGAGTCGTCGCCGGCGTCGCGGATCTCGATGTGAGCATGCAGCCCGTCGCCGAAGTCGAGGTCGACCTGCGCCTGCGCGGCGCCGCTCGGGACGGCGCGAAAGCCGATCGCCGAGCGGTAGGTCACGCCCGCATCGCTCTCGCGACCGTCCATCGCGAACGGGTCGTAGCTCGCAGAGTCGTCGAGCGCGTCGACGACGCCGACCTGGAACGCATCCGCGCCGAGCACCAGCAGCGCCTCGGCATCGCGACGAAGCACGATCGCGCTTCCCTCCCCCGCGACCTCGACGTGATAGCGCGCCGGTCCGACCTGGATCGGCTCCGCCGCGAGCGTGGGCGCGCCCGTGTCGCAGGCCGACAGTCCCGGCGCGAGCGCCGCGGCGAGCGCGAGCGCGAAGGCCGCGCCTCTCAGAGGACCACCAAGCGCACGAAGCTGCGCAGCGTGGAGGCGCCGTCCGGCGCGTCCGTCACACGTTCGAGGATGGCGCGAGGATCCCCGCCTTCGCCTTCGATGAGGTGCGCACGTGCCTCGACGTAGCCGCGCATCGCATCGCCGTTGATCTCGGGATGGAACTGCACGCACTTGATCGCGTCGCCGACGGAGAACGCCGCGTTCGGCTCCTTGTCCGTCTTCGCGAGGAGGCGCGCCCCGGGCGGCAGCTCGACGACGGAGTCGACATGCGTGTGGTTTGCACGGAACTGATCGGGGAGGCCGTCGAACATCGGATCGCGCGGCTCGTGCGGCCCCTGAGGAACGAGGCGCACGTCGATGGTGCCGATCTCGCGCCCGTTCGGGTTCTTCGCGACTCGCCCGCCGAGCGCCTGGCCGACGATCTGGTGGCCGAAGCAGATCCCGAAGAGCGGCGTCTTCGCGGCGGCGATGCCGCGGACGAGCTCTTCGAGGCGGAGCATCCATGGCGCGCGCTCCGTGACGCTGCTGGACGACCCCGTGATGATGAAGCCGTCCGCATCGGCGGGACCGGGCAAGGGTGCTTCGGTTCGGACGTCGTGCTCCACCCACTCACCGGTCCACGCGTCTCCGACCTCACGACGGATCCACCCGAAGAACTCTCCATAGCGGGCGGCCACGGGCGCGGCGGCGTCTCCGGCGCGAAGAACGACGAGCTTCACGCGCGAAATTCTATCAGATGCGCGCGAAGCCGGGCGCCAAGAGGTGGGTGATCCCATCGTTCTGGGTCACGTCCTCCACGGCCATGGTGGCGTCCGCCGATGCGCGCAGAGCGCGGCCTTCGTCGCCGCCGACGAGCGACGCCAAGCAGCGTCGTGTCACGGCCGCATGCATGCGCAAGTCGTCCGCATCGAAGCCCGCAAGCGCCACGCGGAGGAGCTCGACGGCCGCCGCTTCCTCGCCGAGCGTCGACTCCACGCCGGCGCGGACGAGCGCCGCCAGCGAGAGGCTCCACGAGATGTTCTCGTCTTCGAGCACGGATGCCTCGCGCTCCGCGAGCGCAACGAAGCGGGCGCGCTCCGATGCCGAGCGCTCCGCGACCGCGCGTGCCAGGAACACGCGTGCACGCGTCTCGAGCATGTTCACGCGGAGGTACTGGCACCGGAGGAGCTGCGCGCTCTTCACGCGCTTCCAGCCCTCGACGACGCAACCTACGGCGGTCTCGTGATCGCCCATCCACATCGCGAGCGACGCCCGACCGATGATGTCGAGGACGTGAGGCACGTGCGTCGTCTCGCTCGGCCAGCTGCGGATCGCGCGCTCCAGGCGATCGCGCGCGATCTCGAAGTCGCCGCGGGCGAGCCAGCACTGCGTGTGGATCCCCGTTCGCGCGTACGTCGACGTGTAGAGGAGGCGCCGCTGCTGCGCCTCGTTCAGCAGGAGCTCGACGCGCTGGAAGAACTCGCGATAGCGGCCGAGCCAAACGATCGCGCCGAGCCGCATGACGCGCATCGTGTCGCGCTCGTAGTTCGTCGACTCCATCCACGCTCGCCCGTAGAGCGCCTCGGCGCGGCCCATGAGCGCCGGCACCTCCGCGAAGCGTCCTTCGAGGTGCGCCACCGAGCCCTTGATGATCCCGATCGGCGCCGAGAGGTGCGGTGGGCTGCCGATCGACTCGGCGACCGCCTCGAGCGCACGGATCACCGCGCGCGTGCGCTTCGCGGCCGGCACGCCCTCCGCTGCGGAGTGGAGCGCCTCGCTCCCGAGGGCACGGGCGACCCGGAACGGCTCACCCGCTTCGAGCGCGAACGAGAGGTGCTGCGCTTGGAACACGGCGCCACGGATCGGATCGACGAGACCGAGCCCCATCACCGCCGCCCAGCACGCGTCGATGCGCGCGAGATCGGCAGGGGGCACCTCGTGCTCGGCGCGTGGCGTGAACGACAGCCCGCGCAAGCGAACGCGCGCGCGACCGATGAGCACGGTGGGGATCGCCGCGCCGCCCGGCTTCGGCATCTTCAGGCCGACCGCATCGAGCACCGCTTGCATGACCTCGTGACCGCGATCGAAGAACCCGGACGTGAGGAGCTGCAGCGCCGCACGCCGCCGGAGCTCGAGGGCCATCGCCGGCGCGTCGTCGGATGCTGCAGCGGCGGCGAGATACGCGTCGGCCGCGTCTGCGCCGAGACCGGCATAGGTGAGGACTTCGCCGAGCCGAATCGTCATCGCGATGCGCGCCTGCGCCGCCTCGGGCGTGCCGGCCCCCATGATCGCGAGCGCAAAGCGATACATTTCTACCGCGCGATGGAACGCGAAGAGCTCGGTCGCGCGGTCGGCGGCGGCGATGGCATGGGGCAGCGCGAGGTCGCTTCGTCCCGCCTCGGCGAAGTGCCGCGCCACCTGCTCGGAAGGCGGCTCCGGTTGCGCCGCGAGCGCGAACGCGAGGCGCTCGTGCAGCACGCGACCTCCGTCCGCGCTCAGCCGCGCGAGCACCGACGCGCGCACGCGATCGTGCACGACGTCGACGCATTCGTTCGAGCCGAGCCCGCTCGCGCGAAGGAGCCGCGCGCGCCGGAGCTGCGCGAGCCTGTAACGCAGCTCCTCGTGGTCGAGCGATGCGGCGAGCGCGACGCTCTGAATCGGCAGCGGCGCACCGGCGAGCGCGACGACGGCGAGCAGCCGGCGCGTCGCGATCGCGAGAGGCTTGATGCGCGCGGCGATCACGTCGTCGATCCGGAGCACGCGCTCGCCACGACGCGACGGCGACTGACCCGCGGCATTCGCCACCCGAACGAGCTCTTGGATGAAGAGCGGATGACCGTGTGCCTCGCTCGCGATCGCCTCTGCACCGTGATCGTCGCGACCTGCGAGCAGGCGCCGCGCGAGCTCGCGCCCGTCGGCGGGAGGAAGGCCGGCGACGCGCACCATGCGCACCTCGCCGACGAGCGACGTTCGGATGCGCTCGCTGTGCGGTGAGTCGGGACGCAGCGTCGCGACCAAGAGGACACGCGGGCACGCGCGGCTGCCGACGAGCTGGACCAAGAGGTCGAGACTGTCGGCGTCGGTCCACTGCAGGTCGTCGATGACGAGCGCGATCCGCCGCCGTCGCGCGAGACGCGAGACGAGCTCCTCGAACGCGGTGAAGAGGCGCGTCTGGAGGCTCTCGGGCGTGCCGGCTCGCGGATCGGTGCCTCGCGCTTCGAGAGCGGGCACGCGGCGCAGGACGGGGAACACGGTGGCGAGGAGCGCCGCATCGTCGGGGAGGACGGCGTCGAGGTCCTCGGGCGCGAGGTGCAAGAGCGTGTCGCTCAGCGCGTCGATGATCCCGTCGATCGCCTTGAAGGGCACGGTCTCGCGCTCGTAGCAGCGCGTCGAGAGCACGACGGCATCGGGATCGGAGATGCGCACCCGTTCCACGAACTGCGCGACGAGCGTGCTCTTGCCGACGCCGGAGTCGCCGTAGACGACGAGCGACACCGGACGCTGGCGCGAGAGCTCGAGGGCCTCGACGCATGCCGCGAGCTCCGCGCGGCGCCCCACGAACGGCATTCGCTCGGCGCCTGCGTGACGTTCGAGCTGCAGGCGCTCGAGGATCGTCTTACCCGTCGCGCGATTCTCCGCATCGCGCCGCATCAAATCGGTGCACAATACACTGAAGAGCACGGGCACGTGCGCGATGCTCCCCGGCGCGATGGGGTCGCCGCGCGTCTTCGCGACGAGGATCGCCGCGGCGGTGCCTCCGAACGCATGGCGGCCGGTGAGCACGCGATAGAGCATGGCGCCGACGGCATACCAATCGGACTCGGGCCCCGCAGGCGTGCCCTTCACTTGCTCGGGCGCGATGTACTCGGGCGTGCCGACGATGTCGGTCGGCTTCCACACGAAGCTGCGTCCCGAGTCGGCGATGAGACCGAAGTCGAGGATCTTCACTTGTCCCGCCGGCGTGACGAGCACGTTCGACGGCTTGATGTCGCGATGGACCTTTCCTGCGTCGTGGAGGGTCATCAGCCCGCGGGCGATCTGTCCGAGCGCCGTGCGGAGGCGCTCGGAGCTCGCGTCGTCGAGAGGTGCTTCGACGCGCGCGTGCGGCCGCGAGCCTTCTTGCTCGGGCGCCGGCGTCGAGTGCGCCATCGTCGGCGCTTCGTCGGCCACCATCGTCTCGCGCTCGTCGTCGAGCTCGGAGCTCGAGGCCGCGCCCCTCACCCACTCCACGAAATCGACGCCGGTCACGAGCTCCATCGTGAAGAACCATCGGCCCGACTCTTCGAACAGCTCTCCGATCTCGACGAGGTTCGGATGCACGAGGTCCTGCAGCGCACGAAACTCGTTCTTGAAGCGGAGCACCGCCTCCGGTTGCACGTCGGGCAGCATCTTCAGCGCGACGCGCTGGCCGAGCTCGCGATCGACCGCTTCGTAGACGATCCCCATCGCGCCGCGTCCGAGCTCGGCGAGCACCTCGAACCGATCGCCGAACGACGGCAAGGGCGGCGTGGCGGCGGCGTGGCGCGAAGGACCCCGGGGCACGCGCCGATCGTAGCGCGGCTACCGCGCTCCGCGTGCGCTACGAGCCCTGATCATGACGGCGCGCGAAGATCAGCGAGTAACCCGCCGGGATGACCGCGCTCAGGAGGAGCGCCGCGATGGCGAAGAGCCCTCCCGTCGGTCCGCCGACGACGCCGCACACCGCCGCCACGATCCCGCCGACGACCATCGCATACCCGCCGACGCGCTGCGTGCGCGCCCAGTTCTCGTCGGACGTGAGCGTCCACGGCGTGCGAATGCCCATGAGCGCGTTTCGCTTGATGCGCGGCAAGACGAGCCCCAGCGCCACGTAGAAGGCGCCGAGCACGATCCAGATGACGCGCGAGAGCGACGCGCCGGGAACGATCGCGACGTACAGGACGAGGACGTGCACGGCCGACACGAACACGGCGGTGAGCATGGCGACGACGCCCGACGCCGCGTCGCCGAGGCGCCGCTTCTCGGTCTTCGGAAGGACCCGCGGGAAGAACCGGATGAAGGCCCACAGCCCGAGCGCCATGAGCGGCGCGAACGACGCGCCCATCGCACGCGACATCCATCCGTTCGCGTTCCCTTCGAGATCCCAGTGCGTCGCCATGCGCAGCGGCAGCCGTTCGTACACGGCCGCCGTGACCGCGGCCGTGAGGCCGATGACGCCGAGCGAGACCATATCCATACGCCTTGTGCTCATCGACGTACCCTCCGCAGCGCCTGAGGCGAGCTCGCGAGCTCGTAGAGCTCGGTCGCCAGGTCTTCGAGAATGTTCGTCTGCAACGTGTAGACGATGGTCGTGCCGCGGCGCTCCGCACGGATGAGGCCGGCGCTGCGCAGCACTCGGAAGTGATGCGAGAGCGTCGGCTTCGTCAGATGGAACTCATCGGCGATCTCGCCGGCCGTCTTCGACCCCGCGCGCAACATCTTGAGGATCATGCGACGCGTGGGATCGCCCAGCGCCGCGAATGCCGAGGCTCCTCCCGGTCGGTTGTCCTCGTCCTTCGCCATTGTTCGATGAACGTCTATTTAGACATTCATCGAATTAAGGCAAGCCCTCGAGCCGCGGATTTCGGCGCGGCTCACCTGCGCTTCGACCACTCCTCGTAGCATTTCACGTGCATGCCTCCGCCCGAGGCAAACCAGTAGATCGGCTGATCGGCGCGGTAGCGCGACCCGCACTCGACGCACTCGCCTCCGAGCGGCGCGACGATGCGCTCGGGCGGATCGGCGACGCGCTTCACGCCGCGACCGCTCGAGCGCTTGCGCGGAGGGCTGTGGTCGGCGGGTCGACCTGGATCGGACTTCGTCCGCGCGCGGGGGATGGCCCCCGAGCCCGACGTCGGAAGCGACAGTACGAGCCGATGTTTCCGGATCAGCTGTACGGCGAGCATCGCTGCGTTGCGCGCTTCGTTCTCGTTCGGAGAAGTGGCGAGCGCGATGAGTTGATGGATTCGATCCACGACGTTCTTCACGGGCGTGGATCGTAGCGGATGCTAAATTTTTCGTATGAAGACGCGAACGGGATTGTTCGTCTGCGCAGTCCTCGCGGCGGGTGCTCTCGCGTCAGCCGTGACCACCGGATGCAGCGGTGGTGACGACGGGAGCGGCTTCGGAAGCAGCGGCGGCACCGGCACGAGCGGCGGCGCGAGCAGCTCGGGCGGCATCATCGGTTCGAACGGCGGGCTCGGCGACGGCGGCGCGACCGGCAAGGTCGAAGAGTGCAAGAAGATGGATATCGTCTTCGTCGTCGACAACTCCGGATCGATGAAGGAAGAGCAGGACAACCTCGCCGCGAACTTCCCGAAGTTCGTGAAGGTCATCAACGACTACAAGACGAAGAGCGGCGAGCAGCTCGACTATCGCCTCGCGGTCACGTCGAGCGACGATCAGAAGGACAAAGGGAAGTTCGGCGTCGGCCGCGGAGAAGGCGCGCCGAACGGCTGCATGCCCGGCCCGTCGCGTCCCTGGCTCGAGCGCGTCGACGGCGACGTGAACGGCTTCTTCTCGTGCCGCGCGCAGCTCGGCACGAAGGGTAGCGGCACGGAGCGACCGCTCGAGTCCGCGCTGCTCGGCGTGTCGAAGCGCATCGCCGACAAGACGAACACCGCCGCGGGAGCGAGCTTCCTCCGCGAGGATGCGCTCTTGGCGATGGTGCTCCTCACCGACGAGGACGAAGGCGGCAAAGAGGATCCCGGGCAGCTCGCGCGACCGATGGCCACCTACCCGGCCGAGTTCGACAAGGTGAAGGGCGAGCGCGGACGCTGGGCTTCCGCCGTCATTGCCGGTCCGAAGGCGTGCACGTCGCCGGGCCTCGGCGACGCCGCCGAAGCGAAGCGCCTGCAAGGATTCATCGGCACCGTCGGCAAGAACGGCGTGTTCGCGTCGATCTGCACCGGCGATCTCACGGACGGCCTCACGCAGGCGCTGACGACGTTCGATCAGGCCTGCAAGGACTTCCCGTCCGGCCCCGTGAAGTGAGCTAGCGCTTCGCGCGGCTCTTCTTCTTGGGCGCGGCCTTCGCCTTCGCCTTCTTCTTGGGCGCGGCCTTCGCCTTCGCCTTTGCCTTTGCCTTCTTCTTCGGCGCGGCCTTCGCCTTCGCCTTCTTCTTGGGCGCGGCCTTCGCCTTCGTCTTCGCCGACTTCTTCTTCGGCGCGGCCTTGCCCTTCGTGGTCACTGCCGGCGCGCCCCAGCCGTCGTACTCGCCGTCTTGCTCGAGGACGATGTCGAGGATCTCGGCCGAGAAGCGATCGGGCTTGCCCTCCTCGAGCGTCTCCTGCCGATGGAACGCGACGGCGAAGCGGCCCTCTTCGTCCGCGTTGCCGATGCTGTCGACGTGGAAGTGCGCCGCCTCGAGCGTCTTCGCCGCGTGCTGCGCGACCGTGCGGCTCTTGAACGTGGCGACGTGATCGACCTGGCGCGGCTCGTACAGCTGATCGCCGTGCGACTCGAGCTCGTCGACGATGAGCCGATTCCAGATCCCCTGGAGCGCGTACGCATCCGGGAAGAGCGCGTCGATGTAGAAGCGCCACTCGGGATCGTCGTCGACTTGAACGTCCGTCTCGTAGGTGCGACCGATGTCCGCAAGCGCGACGTTGAGCTCGTCCACTGTCCTCTTCTTCTTTGCGTAGAAGACGAACGTGGCGATGCCCTTCAAGTCGTAGAAGCCGACGCACATCGCCCCGGCCACGCGCGCGAACCGCTCCGTGATCTTCGTCTGGAGGGCGTCGAGCTCCTCCATCTCCCCTTCGGAGCGCAGGCCGTCCGGCTCGGGCTCGAGCATGGGCACGGACACCGTGATCCGCGTCGGATGCGTCGCGCGGGGCTCTTGTTCGAGGTCGACGACGAAGGCGGCCGGCGATCCGTCGACATCGGCGGGATAGAACGTGCCGGTGAACTCGGGAGAGAAGCTCATGTCCTCCCTCTATCGCACGTAACGAGGCGCCGTCGTAGACCCAGACGGCCCAAATAGCGCTACCTGCGCGCCTGGTTCCTCGCTAGAGAGGGGGAGAGTGGCCGCCGTCGTCGATCGCCCCACAGCCTTCTGGCTGCGCCTCCTCGAGCAGCGCAAAACGCGCATGTACGAGGAGAAGCTCGATCTCTCCGTGCCGATCGTCTGGGACAGCCCGGAGGAGCAAGAGGCCGCCGTTCGCTTCTTCAACGCGGCCTTCCGCGCCGAAGAGTCGGGGCTGCGGCAAGCGCACGAGATCGCGGACGAGGTCGCCGTCTGGGATCCCGAGCTCGCGCGAGCGCTCCGCCTCTACGGCGACGAAGAGGGTTGGCATCGCCAGCTCCTCACCGAGTTCATCGAATACCTCGGCGGCGGCATTCGTCCGATGGGGCCGACGACGAGCACGTTCTACAAGCTCTATGCGCGCGCCGAGCGCCACGAGACGATCGTGCTCACGAACCTCATGTTCGAGACGATCGGCGCGACCACCTATCGGCTCGCGCTTCGCACGGCGAAGAAGCATCCCGCGATCCGGCAGATGCTCACCATCCTCACGCGCGACGAGTCGTTCCACGTCCCGCTCAACGTGCACTTCCTCCGTCGCATCCTCGAGCGCGAGAAGCCCGGCGCACTGAAGCGGCTGCGCCCCCTCTACCATCTGCTCACCGCCGCGCTCATGGCGTCGGCCGCGGCGAGCCGCCGGCGAGCCAAGCGCTTCGACAACATCCCTTTCAAGACGCTCGCGCGTGCCTACGCCGAGCATCTCGGTCGGCTCTTCATTCATGCGGACGACTTCGGCTTGGCGCCGTCGCGTGCGCTCCTCGCCACCGTCGGCCTCCGTCGCGCCGACCTCCGCGACCAAGACGACGTGCTCTCGGTCGACGCCGCCATCCGCGCCGCCGATCGCACGCAGGTCGTCGTCGACGCGCTCTAGCTACGCGCTTCGCGCGGCGGCCGGCGCCGCCAGATCAGCGCCACGTTCACGGTGACTGCGAGCGTCGACAGCGCGCCCGCGATGGGACGCAAGTGCGGCCACTTCAGCGTCACGGCGAGCGCGGCGATGAAGCCCACCGTCATCGCCCAGAAGCGGCGCTCGAGGAATGCCGTGAGCGACGCGGCGACGGTCGCCCAGAGGCCGAGCTGCAGGATGCGCGCGCTCTTCAGCTCGACGCCGAGCGACTGTGCGGAGAGGAAGAACGCCGTCTGCGCCAGGAGCATGACGACGACCGCCGCGATCAGGCGGCGATTGAAGAGCGTCTTCATCATGTCGCGCGACACGAGCCATGCGACGAACATGAGCGGCAACTCGAGGAGCGACCCGATGGCGAAGCGAACGTGCGTCAGCGGCGCCAGGTCGTCTGCGAACTGCGATGCCGCCCAGGTGAGCCCCAAGAAGACGAAGAAGATCTGACGCGCGCGAAGTCCGGTCGTCTGATCGTGGACCCGCGCCAGCTTCGCGAGGCGATCGCGCTCCTTCGTCTCCGCGAGCGACGCTTCTCGCACGCGCGTCACGAGCTCGGGTGCGACCTCGGGGGCTTCGTCGAGGAGCGCCGCCGCGACTCGTGGGTCGCGCTGGAGCTCGTGATCGATGACGAGCGTCGCGGCGGCTTCGAGCCCGGTCCGCGCCGCCTCGTTCTCGGGCCACATGTGCAGCGCCTCGCGAAACGCGAAGCGGCACTCACCGTAGAGATCGTAGATGCGCCGCCGGGTTCCTCCTTCGCCGCAGAGCGCACGCAGCGACTCGAGCGCACGCTCGCCCTGAGCGACGACATGCTCGGAGTCGCGCACGCGGAGAAAATCGAGGACGTCGCGGCGCAAGTCACCCGCACGCGCGTGACGCTTCGACGGCTCTTTCGCCATCGCACGCGCGCAGATCGCGCCGAGCCTCGAAGGAACGCTCGCGGGCACCACGGGCGGAGACTTCGCGATCGACTCGAACGTGAGCGTCACGGTGGGCTTGTCGTGGGGTGGCTGGCCGGCCGCGAGCTCGAACAGCAGCGCGCCGAGGAGGTAGACGTCCGTGTGCTCGGAGAGCGGCGCGTCCACGGCGCCGATCATCTCCGGAGCGGCATACGCGAGCGTGCCCGCGAGGTCGCGCGACATCCCCGCGCGCGGAAGGTGCTCGGCCGCCTCGTCCCCGAGCGCGAGCGCGAGGCCCCAGTCGAGCAGGTAGACCTCGCCGAACGAACCGAGCATCACGTTCGCAGGCTTGATGTCGCGGTGCATGACGCCCTTCGCATGCGCGAACTCGACGACCTCGCAGACGCGCACGAAGATGCGGAGGTTCTGCTCGAGGAGATCGCGAGCACCTTCCGCGCGCGCCCATTCGTCGTCGCGCTGGCGCTCCTCCCACGTCGCGCCGCGTATTCGACGCATCACGACGACGGGCGCGCCCTCGGCTCCTCGGAGGATGTCGTGGACCGGCACGACGCCCGGATGCTCGAGGAAGCCCGTGACCCACGCCTCTTGGAGCATGCGCGCAGCGTCGCGCGCGGAGGCGTCGGGCAACGTCGTCTTGATCGCGACGGTGCGCGCGAGCGAGCGCTGGACCGCCGCGCGCACGACGCCCATGCCGCCTTCACCGATGATCTCGCCGACCGCAATGCTCGAGAGCGACGCGCTCGGATCGAGGGAGGAAGGCGGCGGCTGCTCGATCGACGTAGGGTCCGTACCAAGTACGAGAGTATTGTCGGTCGCGATCGTGTCGCCCCGAGCGTGCGCTTCGCCGCTCGAGCCCGGCGCAGGCTTTCCACGCACGTCGTCCGACATCCAGCGCTCATCATAGCCCTGCTCGCGGGCCACGAGACCGTTGCCGGCTGTGTTAGTTTTTGTGGCGGGGATGGGCGGCCCACACACGCAAGCGGAGCGCCGAGTCGTCGGCCGCTACGAGCTCCTCACGCAGATCGCGCGTGGTGGCATGGGGACCGTGTACCTCGCGCGCATGCGAGGCATGGGCGGCTTCACGCGCGACGTCGCGCTGAAGCTCGTTCACGAGCATCTCGATCAAGAGCAAGCGCAGATCGATCTCCTCGAGGAAGCGAAGATCGCCGCGCGCCTCCGTCATCCGAATGCCGTACCGGTGCTCGACGTCGGCGAGGATCAGGGCAGCACGTACATCGTGATGGACTACGTCGAGGGAGACAGCCTCGCCGGTCTCTCGCGCGCGGCGCCGCGCGCCCTCGGTGAGCCGCTGCCCCTCGTGGTCGCGCTGCGCACCGTGCTCGATTCACTCGCGGGGCTCCATGCCGCCCACGAGCTCATGAACGACGACGGCACGCCGCTCGGCCTCGTGCATCGCGACTACTCGCCTCAGAACGTGCTCGTCGGCGCGGACGGCATCACGCGCCTCACCGATTTCGGAATCGCGAAGCTCCGCGCGAGCGAGGGCACGCAGTCGGGCGTCGTGAAGGGAAAGATCCGGTACATGTCGCCGGAGCAAGCGCGCGGCATGACGCTCGATCGCCGTTGCGACGTGTGGGCGGCAGGCGTCGTGCTCTGGGAGCTGCTCGCCGGGCGTCGCCTCTTCACCGGCGACAACGACGCGTCCGTCCTCCTGCGGATCGTGAGCGAGAAGCCTCCGCTCTTGCGCGAGGTCGCGCCGCACGTCCATCCCCTCCTCGAAGCTGCGGTCGCCGGCGCGCTCCAGATGGACATCGCGCTGCGTACGCCGTCGGCGGCCGAGCTGCGCCGGCAGCTCTCGCACGCGCTGAAAGAAGCGCAGCTCACGACCGAGCAGGAAGACGTCGCGGTCGTCGTCAATCGTATCGCCGGTCCCGCGATCGCAGAGCGCCGGGCGCGCCTCGCGGCGATTCAGCGCGAGACCCGCGAAGCCGCTGCGCCGGCGGCTCGCCAGTCGCGACCCCAAATCGAGGCCGCCACGAGCGCGAGCGGAACACCCGCGCCGATCTCCGAGCGCTCGAGCGCAATCGCAGGTCCGATCTCGACGTCGGGCCCCTTCTATCCGAAGCCGATCGTCGAAGGCGAGACGACGAGCGGTCATGCGTCGCTCGTCTCGCCGAACCTCGGGCTGCCCGGCGGAGAGCCGCTCTACGATCCGCGCGCGAAGCCTTCGAAGAGCGTCCTCGCTCTCGTGGCTGCGGCATGCCTCGTGATGGTCGCGGTCGGCGCGACGCTGATCGCGCTCTCCGTCAGGCGCTCGTCCTCGGCCACCGCGAATGCATCGCCGGCAGTCGCCGCAGCGGCGGCGACCGAGACTCCGTCTGCGGCCGAGCCCGTGCCGTCGCCCGAGCCGCCGCAGCCGGCGCCGGCGACCGTCGAAGAGCCGGCGAAGACCGCCGCAACGCCGAGCGCGCCCGCTTCGGCGTCGTCGACCGTGAGCTTCGCGGCGCGCCCGCACACGCCGGCACAGCCGACACCGCTCGCGCTCCCCGCGACCGCGCAAGCGGCTCAAGCGCCGCAAGCGGCGCCCGCCGCGTTGCCGCCGCCGCGGCCGGCCGGTGCCGACGGGCTCGCGGCATCGCCCTACAGGAAAAAGAAGTGAGACGCGCAGCGCTCGTCCTCGGCATCGCCATCGTCCTCACGTCCGCATCGGCATTCGCGGATGACGAAGAAGCCGCGAACGACTCGTTCGATCGCGCCGTCGAGCTGTTCCGCGCGAAGAAATACCGCGAGTCGGCGGAGGCGTTCGGCCGTGCAGAGCGCCTCGCTCCGCGCGGTCCGACGGCCTACAACGCGGCGCGCGCATGGAAGGCCGCAGGCGAGAACGCTCGCGCCGCCGACGAGCTCACGCAGGCGCTCGCGCTCGGAAATCTGAGTGAGGAGCAGCGCAAGGACGCGACGAAGCAGCTCGCGCAGCTCGAGGCGGCGAACGGATGGGGCATCCTCGACCTCGAAGGACCGAAGGACGCGCGCGTTCGCCTCGGCCCGAACGACGAGCGCGCGCTCCCTGCGCACGCGCACGTCCTCCCCGGCACGCTCCAGGTCTTCTTCAAGACCACGACCGCGACCGACGAGCAGACGGTCAAGGTGGCGAAGGGCGAGCACGTCGCCGTGAAGATGCGCATCGTGACGTCCGCGCCGCCGCCCCCGCCCATCGCTCCGATCGAGCCGGTCGCGCAGCCCGCGGGGCCTCCTCCGGATCACCGCGTCCGAAGCAGCGACGTCCTCACGAGGAAGAACGCCGGCATCGCGAGCATCGTCGGCGGCGTGATCATCTTCGGCGTCGGCGTGTACGTCGGTCTCGACGGCAAGTCGGCGCGCGACAAGTTCGTCAATCAGGGCAATCACAATCGCTCGCTCCACGATCAAGCGGAGAGCGAGCGGATCTGGGCGAACGTCCTCGGGGTCGTGGGTATCGGCGTGGCCGGCCTCGGTACGTACTTGCTGCTCACGCCCTCGCAAGAGCCGGCGCCGCCCGCAGCGGCCCCGCGCTCGGCGAAACCGTCGCTCGCGCCTTCCCACGTCGCAGTGCAGGTCGGGCCCGGCGGAGTCGCGCTCGCGGGAGAGCTCTTTTGAGGAAGCACACTCTCGCGCGCGCCACCCTGGCGGCGATGATCTCGTGCGCGATCGCGACGGCGTGCTTCTACACCGTTCCCGACGTCACGCCGGAGGAAGAGGGCGGCCTCTTCGACGCTTCCTTCTTCGAAGGCGGCTTCGACAGCCCGTTCGACTCGCCCATCGTGCGGTTCGACAGCAGCCTGCCCGACGGCGCGACCTGCGTTCGCTGCAAACAGACGATCATCTCGTCGGAGACGGGAACCATTACGGCGTTCACGATCGACACGGCGCGGAACGTCGCGTTCATGGGCGTGCAGCGCTCCGGCGGGATCGAAGCCATCGAGGCGCTCTCGCTCCCGTCGACGCCGGCCAAGACGACACCGAGCACGCTCACGACGTCGGCCGCGACCACCGTCACCGCGATCACGAACGCCGCGAGCGACAACCGCGTCTTCTTCAAAGCGGGCACGGGGCTCTATTACGTCTCGACGTCGGGCGGCACGCCGAACGCGTTTGCGATCGGGGACGCCGGCAGCCCGTTCACGCTCGACGACCTCGCGCCTCAGATCGACACGACGACGCAGTCGATCTTCGTCGGCAGCACCGGCTCGCCGTCTGAGGTGAGGCGCATCGGCTACGTGAGCGGCGTCAACGAGGTGCTCGCGAGCACCGCCAGCATCGACAGGCTCAGCTTCGCCCAAGGCGGCGCCTACTGGCTGCTCGCGAAGGGCGGAGGCGTCTTCTCGCTCGAGCGCTGCGACGTGTCCACGAAGAACGTGACCGAGAACACGGCCTCGTTGATCGACGCGCTCGCGTTCGTGGGCACGACGCCCGTGGTCGCCACGAGCAGCACGATCAGCCAGCTCCAAGCCGGAGGCACCGCCACGCAGACGACGATCGCGTCGCCTCTCCCCGGCACCCCTGCGGTGCTCACCGCGGGGAACGTCAACGGCAGCGCCTCCGGTGCGATTGTTGCGTACTACAGCGATTCGCCCGGGTCGGGCGTCGTCCGGAGGGCCACCGGCAACGTCGTGGTCGCCGCACCGGCGATCGTCACCCCCACCGGTACGCTGCAGATCCTCTTCCTGGGCGTCCGCGGCAATGATCTCTATGCCGCAGGCACGGCCGGCACGACCGCCTACGTCGTACAGCTCTCGGATTGACGTTTTCGAGGCAGAGGTTGCTAGTCGGCCTCTCGGCGTGAAAGAATTTTGATCCAGTGTCTGCCTCGCAGAGCGAAGCGCCTCCGCATACCCAGCAGCTCCACCTTCCGCTCGACGATTTCGGGTCGCGGATTCCGGGGCCGGGCATCCCGCGTCCAACGCGTGTATTCTGCAACCGCAATCTGAAGCTGAGCGGCATCTCGTGGATCGGCTTCGACATGGATTACACGCTGGCGATCTACGACCAGCCGGCGATGGACGACCTCTCGATCCGCGCCACGATCGAGAAGCTGATCAAGCGCGGCTACCCCGAGTTCATCAAGACGGTGCCCGTTTCGACGCAGTTCCCGGTGCGCGGGCTACTGATCGACAAGCGCTTCGGCCACGTCCTCAAGATGGACCGCTACAAGCACGTCCACAAGGGCTACCACGGCTTCCGCGAGCTCACGAAAGAGGAGCTGCGCGCGCTCTATCACTCGAAGAAGATCCGCCCGGCGACGCCGCGCTACCACTGGATCGACACGCTCTACGCGCTCAGCGAGGTGGCCACCTACGCCGCGCTCGTCGATGCGATGGAGAAGAAGGGCTACGCGGTCGACTACGCGAAGCTCTTCACCGACATCCGCGAGTGCATCGACGAAGCCCACCGCGACGGCACGATCCTCGACGAGGTCGCGAACAACCTCCCGCACTTCGTGCATCGCGATCCGAACCTCGCGCCTGCGCTGCACAAGCTTCGCAGCGCGGGAAAGAAGCTCTTTCTCCTCACGAACTCGCGCGCGGCCTACACCGAGAAGATGATGACGTACCTGCTCGGGGGCGCGATGAGCGAGTACCCGAAGTGGCAGAACTTCTTCGACGTCGTCATCGTCGCCGCAACGAAGCCGATCTTCTTCACCGAGCGGCGGCCGCTCCTCGAGCGTGACGGCGAGGTGACGCGCGCCGCCGTACCGCCGCTCGAGCGAGGCAAGATCTACGAGGGCGGCAACCTGCAAGACGTCGAGCGCGCGCTCGGCGCGACGGGCGACGAGGTCCTCTACGTCGGCGATCACATCTACGGCGACATCCTGCGCTCCAAGAAGGACAGCGCCTGGCGCACCGTCATGATCATGCAGGAGCTCGAGACCGAGATCGCGGCGTACGAGTCGTGCAAGGACGACTTCGCCGCGATCGAGACGCTCGACGACCAGCGCGAGCACCTCGAAGACGACCTTCGCTACTACCAAGCGAGGATCAAAGAGCTGACGCGCCACATCGAGCACATGACCGGCAAGCACGGGGGCGGTCGCGAGGGGAGCACGCGCGATCTCGCCGCTGCAGCTGCCGCATCGGTCGCCGCAGCTGCCGCAAAGGAGCATGCCAACGGCTCGAGCGCGGAGCTCGAGGCCGATCGCATGCGCTTCAAGCGTGCCGTCGAGCGCATCCGCGGAAAGCTCCGCCAGATCGACGCCGAGGTCACGGCGATGGAGCGTCGCATCGATCTCCGCTTCCACCCGTATTGGGGCTCGCTCCTCAAAGAGGGCAACGAGCAGTCGAGCTTCGGCAAGCAAGTCGACGACTACGCGTGTCTCTACACATCACGCGTCTCGAACTTCCTCGCGTACTCGCCACAGCAGACGTTCCGCAGCCCACGCGACGTGATGGCCCACGAGATCGGGATGTAGTACGTCCCTTTCATGTCGCTGCCGCGTGGACGGATCAAGAGCGCTCCCGAGGACTTCGTCGTCGAGGAGATCCCCGCCTACGAGCCGAGCGGCGAGGGCATGCACCTCTTTCTCAGGTTCGAGAAGAAGGGCCTGACCACGGACGCGGCGGTCCGCGCGATGACGAAGGCGCTCGGCATCGAGATGCGCGACGTCGGGATCGCAGGGATGAAGGACAAGGTCGCGGTGACGACGCAGTGGGTGTCGATCCCCGCGCCGCCCAAGCAACCGGACCTCGAAGAGCGCGCGAAGGCGCTCGCGATCGAAGGCATCCGCGTGCTCGACGCGAAGCGCCACGGCAACAAGCTCAAGACCGGTCACCTTCGCGGCAATCGCTTCGCGATCGTCGTGCGCGACGTGCCGCGCGATCAGATGAAGGCCGTCGCCGAGGCGATGGATCGCTTCGGCAAGGAAGGCGTGCCCAACGCGTTCGGCACACAGCGGTTCGGCAGAGAAGGCGACAACGCGCAGCGCGCGCGAGCGTGGCTCACGGGCAAGGAGCGCGCGCCCAACGACGCGCGTCTTCGTCGCTTCCATTTCTCCGCGCTCCAGTCGGCGGTCTTCAACGCGGTGCTCGACGCGCGCATCGCGGACGGCACGTGGAGCCAGCCGCTCCTCGGCGATCTCCTCAAGAAGGAGGACACCGGCGGCATCTTCCTCTGCACGGACGTTCAGGCGGACCGTGAACGCGCAGACCGCGGCGAACTGTGTCCCACGGGACCCATCGTCGGCGCACGCATGAGGTCCGCAGAGGGCGTCGTGAAGGAGCTCGAAGATCGCATCGCGGCACCCTTCTTGGAGGGGGTCGACCTCGAGCGCGCGCGATCGCTCGGAGAAGGCACGCGGCGTGCGCTCCGGCTCAAGGTGACTGCGTGCTCAGTCGCAGAAGTGATGAATAGTAAAGGTGTTCCCGGCACCGATGAAATTGATAATCGGGAACAAGCCGGCGCCCTGCGCGTTGAATTCGTGCTACCCAAAGGGGCCTACGCAACGACCGTCTTAGCGAATGCCTTCGAGTTGATCGACGGCTCTCGCGACACCTCGCGCGAAGGCGATTTCGGCGAGGGCGGTGCGAGCGACGGAATGCAATCGGACTCGAAGGCAGAGGAAGAATGATCGAGCGAGTGAAGAGCGCGATGGTCGGCCTGGGCGCCGGCTGGGTCCTCATCTTGATGTTGGTGCTCAGTGTCGTCTCGCTCGCGATCATGCTCGAGCGCGCGTGGCTCTATTGGTCGCTGCGCGACGACGTGCCGATGCTGATGCGCGATCTGGGTCGCCTCCTCCGAGGCGGCGATCTCGATGGCGCGCGAAAGCGCCTCGAAGCATCGCCGAGCGCCGAGGCAGCCGTCGTCATCGCCGGCATCGTCGAAGCGGGCATGGGCAGCGAGGCCGCGGAAGAAGCGATGCTCGGTGCGAGCGCGCTCCAGAAGTTGAAGCTCGAGAAGCGCCTGACGTTCCTCGGAACGCTCGGTAACAACGCGCCGTTCATCGGGCTGCTCGGAACCGTCATCGGCATCGTCGGCGCGTTCGACGAGCTCGGTAAGCAGAAGAACGCGACGCTCACCGCAGCGGCGACGCAGGTCGCTCCCGAAGCGGTCATGACGAACATCTCCGAGGCGCTCGTCGCCACGGCGGTCGGTCTCCTCGTCGCGATCCCCGCGGTCGCGGCGTTCAACTGGTTCCAGCGCATCGTGCGCGCGACGCTCGCGAACACCGAGGCGCTCAGCCACGTCCTCCTCGCACATCTCAAGGCGACGGGCGCGGGCGGCACGGATGTCGAAGCGGCCATGGAGAGCGCAGCCGCGCGCGGCGATCGGCAGCCGGCGAGCAAGCGAGTCCCGGCCAAAGACGCGGACGACAACTAATGGCCGGCGGCAATTCAGAGACAGACGAGGCGATCACGGGGATCAACGTCACTCCCCTCGTCGACATCGTGCTCGTGCTTCTGATCATCTTCATGGTGACCGCGAAGCTCATCGTTTCGAAGTCGGTGCCGCTCGATCTGCCGAAGGCGGCGTCGGGCTCCGACATCCAGACCGTGTTCAGCATCGTCCTTGCTGCAGACGGCAGCACGCAAATCGACTCGCGCACCGTGCCGAGCGACGACGTGATCCTCGGCCAAGCGCGCACGGCGCGTGAGAAAAACCCCGAGCTGCGCGCGATCATCAAGGCAGACAGCGCCGTCCCCCATGGCCGGGTGATCCACGTGCTCGACCTGCTCAAGCAGGCGCAAGTAGCGAAGATCGCATTCGGTGTTTCACCGGTGGCACCTGGTGTCCCGGCGCCGGCGCCTCCGAAATAGGCGCGACCCAGGCCGAGGTTTTGCAGAGGAAGTACCCAAGACGATGAGCAAGCAACTGAACGGACGAGCGAAGGGCGCGCGTGGGGGAAAGACTCCTCTGCGGCGTGGTCCGTCAGCGCCCGGCCGCTCCGGCCGCGATCCGCTCGCGGGCGTGCTCACGTTGGGGCCGCGCATCCCCGTCGCGGTGATGGTCGCTGCCGCTGTGCTCGCGGTGTCGGTTCACGCCGGTGCGGCGGTCGGCGCCGTGCAAGCCGCCGTGTTGCATGCGTTCGCATCGTGGGCGCGTGACGTACGCACGACGGTCTCGAGTCACCTCGCGCAGACGTACGACGTCGACTTCACGAAGCCGGCGGAGAAGCCGCCGGAGCCGCCGCCGCCGCCTCCCGAAGAGAAGGAGCCGCCGAAGCCGATCGTGAAGGCTCCGAAGGACGAGCCGCCGCCTCCGCCTCCCGCCGCGGCAGACGCCGCGAAGGTGCTCACGCAAGAGCCGGCGAAGGACGAGCCCGTCGATCTCACCGACAAAGGTTTCATCAGCGGCAACGCCGATACGGCAGTCGGCGGCGTCACGCAGATCGGCGGCACCGCGAAGGTCGCGACGAACAACATCGCCGCGGTCGCCACGGGAACGCCCGGCGGCACCGGCGGTGTCGGCGCGCCGCCGGCAGTGAAGGTCGATCGCTCGCGCACCGCGCGCATCGCGAACCTCGAGAACCTCACGCGCTGCCCGTTCCCCGCCGAAGCGGACGCCGAGCAGGTCGACGAGGCCGCGGTGAGCATCGAAATCCGCGTGAGCGTCGACGGCCGCGCGGAGAACGTGTCGATCACGCGCGATCCCGGCCACGGCTTCGGACGCGAAGCACGCAAGTGCGCGCTCCGCGAGAAGTACCTGCCCGCGCTGAACGTCGACGGCGCCGCCGTCCCCGGCGTCTACAAGGTCAACTTCCGCTTCAGTCGCTAGCGCTTCGAGCCGAGAGTTTGTCGCAAGAGGCGCAAGAAGGCGCCGGCAGACGCGAGCGGCTTTTTGGACGAGACACGCGAGGTACAGCCACGCTTCGCGTCGAGATTTTGTCGCTAGGGGCGCAAAGGGAACGAGAGAAAAGCACGCAAGCGAATCGCGAAGCGCGATTCGCTCCTGGCCCTGAAGGTGCCCCGCGCCGACGTCCTCGCGAGGCCGCGGGCGTCGGAATTGAATTGCCTGTTGCCTGTTGCTTCTCTCCTCACCGCCGCGGGTGGTGGTAGCTCGGCGCCGGAGCTCGCAGACCGTCCTTGGTTCGTTTCGCCGTGCGCCGTCGATGAATCAGGCTCCGGGCCAGACCCCGACGTGAAACGAACCAAGGACCGTCTGCTCCACCACGACACGGCTTATCGTACGGAGGCGTTCGGAGCGAGAGCACGAGCGCCGGCTAGCCTTGTCTTCGGCCGCGGGGCGACCTAATCGAGTCGCTCGATGTCGAAGCCCGACCCCGAAGCACGCGAAGAGCTCGCGACCGTCGCAGCGTCTCTACGCGCGTACCTCGAGTGGCAACAAGACACGGGCGCGATGGGCATCCCGCGCCGCCCGAAATCGAAAGACCCCATCCCCGACGCCCCGCGAGCCGCAGAGCCCGCCCCGGCCCCGACTCGCGCGCCGGCACCCGCTCCCGCTCCCGCTCCCGCGCCCGCTCGCGCCCCCGCTCCCGCTCCCGCTCCCGCACCAGCGCCCGCTCCCGCTCCCGCGCCCGCGCCCGCTCGCGCGCTCCCGCTCATCTCCGCCGAAGCGTCCACGTGCACCAAGTGCGGCCTCTCCACCACGCGCACCAACGTCGTCTTCTCACGCGGCAACCCGTCCGCGAGCCTCTGCTTCATCGGTGAAGCTCCCGGCGCCGACGAGGATGCGCAAGGCCTTCCCTTCGTCGGCCGCGCCGGCCAGCTCCTCGACAAGATGATCGTCGCGATGGGCCTCGACCCCGCGAAGGACGTCTACGTCTGCAACATCATCAAGTGCCGGCCGCCGGGCAATCGCAAGCCCGAGCCGATCGAAGTCGAGACGTGCATCCCGTATCTCCACTTTCCAGCACATTGGGATCCTAAGCTTAGAATTCCACGTGGACAAGTTGTCG
>JADMIO010841923.1_pt1 | contig 95158 bp, 77 predicted proteins | sample 8958161 | NCBI WGS metagenome assembly JADMIO01 (sample SAMN16585339, study PRJNA669376) | soil metagenome | isolation source: Crop rotation soil | place: USA: Cullars Rotation, Alabama | collected 2011
GACAACTTGTCCACGTGGAATTCTAAGCTTAGGATCCCAATGTGCTGGAAAGGTTAACGCGATAGAATTTCTGCAACGTGAGCTTTACCGTTCCCAGGTCCTCCCCTTTCTTATTAAATACAACAGATTCTGACTCTGGACTAAGAGGAATGGTACGTTGAACCGTTCCTTTTCCATAGGTAGAGGTACTGCCAACGATAATGCCACGCTTATAGTCCTGGATGGCAGCGGCAAATATTTCAGATGCAGAGGCGCTGAATTCATCCACCATGACGGTAAGGGGACCATCGTACAATACGGTTTTGTCACGGTCCTTCCACTGGAACGGCGCTTTTTCATCCCGGCCTTTTACCTGGCAGATAGGGCCATCCTCAATAAAAAGCCCGGCCATTTTCACAACTTCCGGCAGGGAGCCACCACCATTTCCGCGCAGGTCGATGACGATCCCTTCAACTTTTTCAGCTTTTAGTTTTTCCACTTCCCTTGCCACGTCATCAGAGCATCTTGCGCCTTTTGGATCTTCAAAATCCACATAGAATTCAGGCAGGTAGATATATCCTATCTTATGGGTGCCGTTAATAACAGCACTCTTCACAAACGTATCATCCAATTTTATCTCATCTCTTTTTAAGGCGATGATCTTTATACTTCCATCCGGTTTCCTCACTGTGATCCTTACTTCGGTGCCCTTATTCGCCCCCCTGATCAATTTTACAGCGTCTGAAACTGCATAGCCGCTAACATCCACGGGTTCGGCCGCGCCCTGGCCAATTTTTACGATCTCATCTTCTACACCGAGTTCGCCGCTTTTCCAGGCAGGTCCACCCGCAACCAGGCTGGCGATCTTTATCTTACTTTGGTCCTCCTTTAACTGCGCACCGATGCCGTAGAATTTCCCACTCATCATTTCATTGAATCCGCGACTGTCAACAGGAGCGAAGTAATTGGTATGGGGATCCATACTTCCTGTAACGGCATTAACAAAAGAACTAAACAACTCGTCGGTGGTATTGTGGTTCTTCAGCGTGGTGAAATAGCGGCTTATTTGCCGGCTGACCATTTCGCGTGCTTCACGCTCCAGGGTAGTATCCGCCTTGTACACAAATGTTTCCTTCGGCACTTCCTTTTTCTTGACGCCGGTGTCCGTAACGATCACCAGTTCAGCCTTGGCCTTGTTCTTCTCCCTGTCTTCGAGCATGTCGGAATATTTGGAAAGCACAAGGTATTTCAACCTTTTGCGCCAAACCTCCTTTCTGTCAGCTTCACTCGCAGGAAAATTTACCTTATCGCCGTCCAACACTACATTTTCATCCTTGGTAAAGTCAAACGGCTGGCTTAAAAAACTCTTGTAATATTCGGAGGCCTCAGTTAAGCGCCGGGTATATGACTCACTGATAAAATAAAAAGACTCCAGCTTATCGCCATGGATCTCATTATCAATACGGGCGTCGAACTTTTTGAAGCTGTCAATATCGGTCTGCAGGAAGATCGTTTTATCATCATCAAGGTCAGAGAGAAAACTTTTTAGAACACCTTTGGAAAAATTATCATCTATTTTCTTAGGACTGAAATGCCCTTGCTCCAGCACGATGCCGACAGTATGCAATATTTTTTCGTTCTTGGATTTTGGATCATCCGTTTTTCCTTGTGTTTGAAAGGCTAAGAAAAGGCTGGTGCCTGTTAACACGAGGAAAACCGGGAAAAATTTTTTGCTCATAATTATCTGTTGAATTTTTAGCATGGCATAAAATTAACGGAAAAAATGATGTTTTTGTTTGATTGGCGACGGCTTTTACTTTAATCTTTTCATAAATAATGATAGATGGTAGCGCCATAAATAAGGGCGCTTGACCGGGCCGGTACTCAATTAACTAAAATTGGTCTCACAGCCTTTGGAATTTTTTACTGTAGTTTCCGGATAAAACATAATTTGCTGCACTTCCGGCGAACCGCCCGGTTTAAACTTTCCTTCATGAGATCGAAATTTTCTTTTCTGCCCCTTGTTTTGATGACGATTCTCTTCCAGCCGATCCATGCCCAGGTGATCAGCTCGGCACAAATTGACAGCCTGGCTGAGCGGGTGCTCAAGACCTTTGATGTCCCCGGGGTAGCCGTAGCGGTGGTGAAGGATGGAAGCATCATTCATTTAAAAGGGTATGGAAAGCGTTCCCTGAATTCAGGAGAAAAAGTAGATGAGCACACTTTATTTGGCATCGCATCCAATAGCAAGGCATTTACGGCCGCCGCGCTGGGAATGCTCATGGATGAAGGAAAACTGGATTGGGACGACAAGGTCACCGATTTCATCCCTGAGTTCAAAATGTACAATCCATACGTGACGGACGAGTTTACCATCAGGGACCTGTTGACACACCGGAGCGGGCTTGGATTAGGGGCTGGTGACCTGATGTTCTGGCCCGATTCGAACAATTTTACCAAGAAGGACATTATCCACAACCTGCGCTATCTCAAGCAGGTTTCGGGATTCAGAACCAGGTATGATTATGACAACCTGATGTACATCGTAGCTGGAGAAATAGTTGCAAGGGTTTCCGGTAGCAGCTGGGAAGATTTTATCGAAAAAAGGATCATGCAACCCCTTAACATGAAGGAAAGCGCCTCCTCTTTTCACCGGTTAAGGGATAAATCAAATGTTATCGATCCGCATGCGCCGGTAGACGGAATTGTGAAAGTGATTCGGCGCGACTGGAGTGAGGTGGCCAATTCGGCAGGCGGTATATACAGCAATATAACCGATATGTGCAAGTGGATCATCATGCAAATGAACAATGGCAGATATGGAGAAGGATTGAATAAGCAACTGTTTAGCGAAGGTGTACATGAAGAAATGTGGACACCCCAGACCGTCATCCCTGTCAGGGGAAACAATACTTACAATAGTCATTTAGCCGGCTATGGCCTGGGATGGTTTCTAAGTGATGTAAAAGGGCATCTGCAGGCTTCGCACACCGGAGGGCTGGCGGGGATCGTGACGCAGGTAACGCTCATACCCGAGATGAAACTGGGAATTATCGTATTCACTAACCAGCAGTCCGGAGCGGCTTTCACGGCCATTACCAATACGATCAAAGACAGTTACCTGGGTATGCCGCCCACCGACCGGGTCAAGCAAAATCATGACCGCGTGGTCATGAACGAAAAAGAAGCAAAAAAGATAACCAGCGAGATCTGGAACGATATCCGGGTGCGGCAAAAAACAAGTTCGGGCTTTAAGGACACCGCTATGTTTACCGGCACCTACCATGACAAATGGTTTGGCGATGTAGAGATCTCCCTGAAAAATGGAAAGCTCTGGTTTGATTCAAAAAGGTCCTATTTTCTAACTGGGGAAATGTTTCCCTACAAGGGTAGCACATTCATCGTAAAATGGACGGAAAGAAGCCTGGATGCGGATGCTTACGTACAATTTGACCTGGATAGTGACGGCAAAGCTGTCCATATAACCATGAAGCCAATTTCGCCATTAACGGATTTTAGCTTCGACTTCCAGGACCTGTATTTTACACGGAAATAACCAGGATCAGCAGTTTGTCACGATTTTTGATATAGTTTAGATTGTATTGCCAGCTGCGCCAAAATTCTCATTCAAAAACCAAACTTTAGCATTAACATCCGGGGAGCCCTGGTTCTTTTTATGTGGATAAATTTGCGTCTATTTAAGTTTTTTGGAAAAGAGCTATGATGATTATTTCCAGGCAAGGGTTGTATGCTGTGCTTATGCTGCTGGCGTGTTATACTCTGGTACCGGCGTCAGGTATGCCTTCCCGGTTGGACAAAGCGAGTTTTTATAGCGCGATGGCCAGCAACAGCATGGAGGCAGTGGATCTTGCGCTCGCTGAGGTCAGGCAAACCGATATTCCGGAAAAGACTGCCTATGAAGGAGCGTTGCTGATGAAGAAAGCAGGGCTTACCAGCAAATCCAAACAAAAAATGAAGCTTTTCAAAGCCGGACATGCAAAACTGGAGAGCGCCATTAAAAATGACAATGAAGTGGTGGAATATCATTTCATACGCCTCATGATCCAGGAGAACTCGCCTAAGATCGCCCGGTATAAAGGTGACCTGAAAAAAGATGCCGAGCTGGTAACCGCGTCCTTTAAAACGCTGGCCCCTGTTGTTCAACAGGCTATCCGGGACTATAGTAAAACATCAGGCTTTTTGAATACCCGGGACTTCTAATATCCATTCCTATGAGCAAAAAGATCCTGGTAATCTACTATTCCCAAACGGGCCAGTTGGGAAATATCCTTGATCAATTCACGTCACCTTTGAAAACAGCAGGCAATAGCCTGGAAGTGGTTCGGGTGCAGCCAGTGGAACCCTACCCTTTTCCCTGGAGCAGCAAAAGTTTTTTCGCCCAGATGCCCGATTCAGTGCTGCACGTACCCACCCAATTAAAACCTTTAACACTAAAAGAGACTGCTTACGACCTGGTGATCATTGGTTACCAGGCCTGGTTCCTGTCACCCTCCATACCCGTCAACTCGATTTTAACCCATCCCTCAGTGATCCCGGTTTTAAGGAACACCCCTGTAGTTACCATCACAGGCGCGCGGAATATGTGGATCAGTGCCATGGAAGACATTAAAAAGATATTGAAAAACTCCGGGGCCAGGCTCGTTGGTAATGTGGTGCTGGTAGACAGGCATCCCAATTTTGTGAGCTTTGTTACCATCCTGTACTGGATGTTTACCGGTAAGAAAGACCGGTACCTGGATATTTTTCCTATACCCGGTGTTTCTGAAAAAGATATTATCCATACTGCGACATACGGGAACATCCTGGAAGCCGCCCTGACGAGCGGCGATTGGGACCATTTACAGGCTGAATTGGTGAGGCAAAAAGCCGTAGAAGTAAAGTACCATTTGATGTTCATCGAATCCAAAGCCAAACGCATTTTTCGCCTCTGGGCGGGCTTCATCAGCAAGAGGAAAAAAAGAACAGCCTGGCTTGTCGCATTCAAATATTATCTTTTAATTGCATTATTTATAGCGGCCCCGTTGATACTGACAGTGGATGCGATCTTGTTCAAACCTTTCCTCGGGGCACGCATTAGGAGACAAAAACAATATTATTCAGATGTTAATTAATTCTGTAGGAAATGTCGCTAAAGGAGGCTTTTATTATTAACACAGCTGTATTTTTTCCCAACGACCCGGTGTCCAATGACGAAATGGAAGATTTTCTCGGGTATATTGACAACAAGCCATCAAAATCAAAAAGGATCGTACTTAGAAATAATGGCATTCAAAACAGGTTTTATGCGCTTAACCGGGAAGGGAAACCCACACATACGAACGCGGAGATGACGGCCCTGGCCACAAAGGCATTATTTAACCAGGACGGCAAGCAGTTGAAACAACTCGAACTACTTTCCTGTGGCACTTCCACACCGGACCAGTTAATGCCTTCGCATGGCGTCATGGTGCACGGCCTGCTTCCTGAAACCAACGGAATAGAAGTGGTATCACCCTCAGGTGTCTGCTGTGCAGGAATGCATGCGTTCAAGTACGCTTATCTGGCGATTAAGGCAGGGGATGTTCAACTGGCTGTGGCCACCGGCTCCGAGCGTTTCTCCGCTTCCCTTGTGGCATCGGTATTTGAAGAAGAGGCGCAAAAGTTGAAATCACTGGAACAGAATCCCTACATTGGGTTCGAAAAGGAGTTCCTAAGGTGGATGTTGTCCGACGGCGCTTCCGCTTTTCTAATGTCAGACAAACCCAATGACGAAGGATTCAGTTTGCGGGTAGACTGGGTGGACGGGGTTTCTTTTGCCAATGAAAAAGAAGCCTGTATGTATATGGGAGCCGAAAAATTGGAGAACGGGATCCTCAAAGGCTTCAATGATTTTTCAGCAAATGAGATCTTCGAAAAGTCCCTGATGAGTATCAAACAGGATGTTAAACTATTAAGTGAGAATATCGTTCCCCTTGGCGGCCAGGGCCTTAAATCCATTTTGGACAGACACGGCGTGAAATCCAGCGAGGTAGACTATTTCCTGCCGCACATGTCCAGTGATTTCTTCAAAGAAAAGATCTTTAAACGGCTGATCGAAAACGATACAGGCATCCCTTATGAAAAATGGTTTGTGAATCTTACTACCCTGGGCAATGTCGGTGCCGCTTCCGTCTATTTCATGGTAGATGAATTGTTTCATAGTGGCAAACTTAAAAAGGGCGATAAGATACTGTTGCTTGTGCCGGAGAGTGCCAGGTTTTCTTATATGTATGGACTGCTCACCGTTTGCTAAACCTCGCAGTTCCAAGACGATAAGCTAAATCACTTTTATGAAAAAAGAAGAGATCCCCCAGGATGATGGCGCGCTCAACAAGCTAACCAAGGAGATGGTTTATGCGGTGGATAATGACGGCAAATACACTACAGACCTTAGCACTGGCTGGGAAATAAAAGCCAGAGCCCTGGACGCGGCATGGAAAGACATCGAAGAAAGAATAGCAACCGCCAGGCAAAAAGTGATCAACAAAGAAGCCAGCCCTCTCCTGTTTTTTATGGAACTGCGACTCATGGACCTGGGCATTGTCTCGGCCTACACAGGTTTATGGCAATGGAAGGTCAGGCGGCACCTCAAACCTTCCGTATTTGACCGGTTGCCCGAAAAAACCTTGCAGCTTTACGCGACCGCTTTTAATGTCAGCACCGCTGACCTAAAAACAATGACCGTTCATGAAGATTGATTTTACCCATTTGCAGGCTGCACATTGTGAAAACGGGGTTACTACGAATTTATTAAAAAGCGTCGGCGTCAGCAATATTACCGAGCCACTCAGCTTTGGCATTGGCTCGGGAATATTTTTCATCTACATTCCTTTCTTGAAAATTAACAAGGGGCCGGCGATCGCGTTCAGAACGATGCCTGGCCTTATTTTCAAAAGAACGTGCAGGTCCCTCGGAATCCCGGTGATCAGAAAGAAATTCAGCTCTAAACAGGAAGCGGAGAAAGCACTCGAAGCCTGTCTCAAAGAGGGTCATGCGGTGGGTTGCCAGGTTGGCGTGTACTATCTTCCCTATTTCCCGAAAGAATACCGGTTTCATTTCAATGCACATAACCTGATCGTCTATGGCAGGGAAGATGACACTTACCTGGTAAGCGACCCTGTCATGGAAAATGTGACCACTTTATCACGTAATGAATTGGAGCGTGTCCGTTTCGCCAGGGGGCCGCTGGCTCCCAGGGGCCAATTATATTATCCAAAGGAAAACGCCGTTGTTACCAGGGAAAAAATGCGTGCGGCCATCAAACATGGGATAAAAAAAACTGCAAACGACATGTTGATGATCCCCTTCAGTATCGCGGGTGTCAGAGGCATTGCCGGAACTGGCAAAAGGATCAAAAAATGGCGCGAACAAATGGGCCAGCAAAAGGCAGGATTGTACCTGGCACAGTTGGTGCGCATGCAGGAGGAGATCGGTACAGGGGGCGGTGGTTTCAGGTATATATACGCGGCATTTTTGCAGGAATCCTATGCTTACCATCCAAACGATGCTTTGCTTGATATATCAAAGATATTCACAGAGGCCGGAGACCTGTGGCGGAACGCTGCTGTTCAGGCTGCCGGCATTTATAAAGGAAGAATAGGCAGCCAGCAAGATTTTGACGTAATGGGTGACCACCTGCTCGAGATAGCAGAGATAGAAAAAAAAGCATTTCGCCAACTGTCAAAAATCAAATGGCAGTGATGAGTAAACCTGCCGTATCCATTCAACAGCTGAGCTTCCGATATCCTGGTGCGGATAAAAATTGCTTTGAGCGCCTTGACCTGACAATAGGAAGGGGCGACCGGTTTGGACTTTTTGGTCCCAACGGCGCGGGCAAGACAACGCTGATGAACTGCATGACGGGCCTCCTTAGAGTTGACCAGGGGCTCATTGAATTGTTGGGCCATCCCCTTTCTCACGATAATAAAGAGTTGAAAAGACTATTCGGCTTGGTCCCGCAAGATTTTTCTTTTTACCATGAATTGTCCTGCACTGAAAACCTGGCGTTTTTTGGTGCCTGGGCGGGTATGAGTAAAACAACTGCCAGGAGGCGAACAGCGCAACTGCTGTCGATTTTGGACCTGGAGGAGCAGGCCAACAAACCGGTGCAAAGACTTTCAGGTGGAATGAAAAGAAGGTTGAACCTTGCCATCGGTGTAATGCATAGCCCTGAGATCCTGTTTCTTGATGAGCCGACCGTTGGCGTGGACGTGCAAACGCGCACCGCTATCATCAACTACCTGAAAGAGCTGAACAACAATGGTACAACACTGATCTATACTTCACACCAGTTGAACGAGGCGGAGGAACTTTGTGATCAAATCGCCCTGATCGATAACGGCGCCATCATCGCCTACGACACGCTTGATCATCTCCTGGCGGAGCACGGGCAGATAGGCCTTGAAGGTCTTTTTATCAATCTTACGGGTAATAAATTCAGGCAGGAATGATGCGCAAATTGAAGGCCGCTATAATAAAGGATCTGCTCATCCTCTCCCGGGATAAGATCGGCCTGTTGTGCATGTTCGCAATGCCCATTATCCTGGCCATCGTGATCACGGCCTTGCAAAACAGCACTTTTGAATTGGTCAATGATAATAAAGTGCCGCTGCTGCTGTGTAATAAAGACACCGGCTCATTAGGCAGGCAGCTGATGACCTCTATTCAAAAAGCGGGCATCTTTGACCTTAAAGAAGTGATAGCAAGCCAGGGTGAAAAGGAGATCAGCGAACGGATGCATACAAAAGATGCGCTGGTTGCCATTATCATTCCGGGCGATTTCACGGCCAAAATGATTCTCCGGGCAAAGCATGTTTCCGCCAAAGCGCTGAACGATTTTGGAGTGGAGGAAGACACCTTTAAATTGGATCAGCCAAAGCCCGACTCGCTTACCTTGTTGTACCATCCCGTTTTGCAGCAATCCTTCAGGCAATCCATTTCCGGCGCTTTGCGCAGTTCCTTGCAGGTTGTGGAAACCAGGCAAATATTAAAAAGCCTTTACTATTCCTTAAACGAAAAATCATTGCCAGGGGCCCTTGAAAATGAGCTGCTGCAAAATCAGCTCACTATCAACGAAGTTCCGGTAACGCGCGATGGTAGCAGGATGATCCCCAATGCAAGCCAGCATAACGTACCTGCCTGGACCATCTTTGCAATGTTTTTTATCGTGATCTCACTCGGAAGCAGTGTGGTGAAGGAAAAGCTTAATGGGAGCTTTGCCAGGTTGAAAACCCTGCCCACCAATTATTTCCTGGCACTTTTGTCTAAACAGCTTACCTACCTGATGGTTACGGTTATCCAGGCAGCGATGATATTCGCGATCGGCATCTGGCTTTTTCCGTTAATGGGCCTCCCTGCCTTGAAACTTCCAGGTGATATGGGGGCTTTATTATTGGTGACCCTGGCTTGTGGTTTATGCGCTGTAAGCTTCGCCATCTGCATAGGCGTATTTGCGAACACGCAGGAGCAGGCAAATGCTATAGGCGCGGTATCCATTGTGCTCCTGGCGGCAATAGGAGGCCTGTTGGTTCCAAGTTTCGCGATGCCTGCATCGTTCAGGACCATCATTCAATTCTCTCCCCTTCACTGGTGCCTCGAAGCCTTTTATGCGCTGTTCCTGGAAGGGGGAAAACTTAAACACGTCTTTGTAAATATTTTACCTTTACTTGCCATAACCCTCGTATTTCAACTGGTTGCGTTGGGCGGGCTCAAAAGAAAGAATCTCATTTGAAAGCTATATAATGGAGACAGCAGAACTGAAGCAGCAGCTTAAAAAACAGATCATTGAATTTCTAAACCTGCAATCAATTTCGCCGGAGGATATCAAAGACGATGAACCTCTTTTCGGTGAAGGCCTTGGATTGGATTCCATCGACTCAATTGAACTGATCGTATTACTCGGGAGGGAATATGGCATTACTATACAGGATCCCAAGCAGGGAAGGAAGATTCTTGTAGACATCAATACAATGGTAGCCTATATTGAACAACACAGGACAAAATAAGCCAAACCATCCTATAAATTTTCGGTGCGAACAGTGTTCTACAAGTAGCCTTAAGTCGCAAAACCCAGCACTTCCTTTGGGAACAACCAGCATCAAGCATAAACTTCATACCATTGAGTAGGATCTTCGTTACCGGCATGGGCCTTATCTCGGCAATCGGATATTCGGTATCCGAAAACCGCGAGGCGCTTAGCCTGGGTAGATCCGGCATATCACCCTTTCGCCTTTTTTCTTCAAAATACGCCAATATACTGCCTTGCGGCGAGATCAGGACCAGCAATGATGAATTGCGCGAAAAGCTGGCGCTGTCGGAACCAGGTATTACACGCACCTTGCTGCTGGCCATGCATGCCATGAAGGAGGCCATAGTTGATGCGGGACTTTCGGTTTCAAGTTTAAACGCCGCAGGGACCGCATTAATCGGCAGCACTACGGTAGGTGGCATGTGCCTCACAGACGAATTATACCGGGATGCGCAGGAGCAGCAGAAAGGTTCCGAATACCTCGATGCTTATGACTGTTCGTCAGTTACGATGAACCTGCAGCAACATTTCGGCATCGGTGGGATCACCAATACGATCAACACAGCCTGCTCGTCTTCCGCGAACGCCATTATGTATGGTGCGAGACTTATCAGGAACGGGTTGGCCGAAAGGGCCATCGTGGGGGGAGTGGATAGCCTTGCCAGGTTTACCGTCAACGGCTTTAACTCGCTCCATATCCTGTCGAGGGAAGCCTGTGCGCCTTTTGATGAAGAAAGGAAGGGATTGAACCTCGGGGAGGGCGCGGCCTTCCTGGTGCTGGAAAAAGAAAGCGATGTCCCGGCGCGGAGGGCCTATGCGGAACTCAGGGGTTATGCCAATGCCAATGATGCCTTCCATTCATCCTCTTTATCTGACCAGGGCGATGGTCCATTCCTCGCCATGAAGGGAGCGATTGAATCGGCCAACCTGGAGCCGGGCGATATCGGGTTCATCAATGCTCATGGAACCGGTACGGAAAACAATGACCTTGTGGAGAGCAGGGCCATGTTGCATCTTTTTGGAAAGCCGCCCATTTTCGCGTCCACAAAAGCTAATGTAGGCCACACCCTTGGTGCCGCGGGAGCGATAGAAGCGGTATTCAGTGTGCTTAACCTACACCACCAGGAACTATATCCGGCCCTGAATTTTTCAACACCTATCCAGGAAACAGGATTAAGGCCGAACGGGTCATTCAGGAAAATGCCGCTTGTCCATGTGATGTCCAACTCTTTTGGCTTTGGAGGAAACTGCAGTTCACTGATCTTCTCAAAAACATGATCCCGCTGTTTTACATACACGACACGGCCTGCGTTTCAGCCCTGCAAACATTTCCCTTTGCGGACCTGTCTTCACTGCCGGTACCCGAAAAAGGCAAGGTTCGGGCACCGGAACCTTCATACGAGGGCATCCCCGCATCGGCATTGAGGAGAATGAATAAGGCCCTGCGTATGGGGGTAGGTGCCGGGCTCCGGTTATTGGGAACGGCCCCCTCTCCTGCCGGCATTATTATCGGCACTGCCAATGCAGGATTTGAAGACTGCTTTCGTTTTTTGAAGCAGATCATCGACCATGATGAAGGATTGCTGACGCCGGGTAATTTCGTTCAAAGCACCCCCAATGCGCTGGCTGCTCAATTAGGCATGCTGACCCATAATACTGGTTATAATATCACGCATGTGCACAGCGGGCTCGCCTTTGAAAATGCCGCTATTGACGCGGGCATGCTTATCAGTGAAAATCCCGGCGGCAGCTACCTGCTGGGGGCCGTCGATGACATATCCGAATACAATTACAACATCAGCCGGTTGTCGGGATCCTTTAAAACAGAAAAGATATCCATGGACGAGTTATACAACTCCGATTCTCCAGGTACCATCGCCGGCGAAGCAGCGACGATGTTTATGATAAGCGGGGACCCAACTGGCGCCGTGGCGCAGTTGTCGGGGGTCAGCACCATCAACTGCAATGACTGCGATAAAGTGATGAATGAATTGAACCGATTCCTTTCGATTCATTTACCGGCAGGTGAAATGCCCGACTTGCTACTGTCAGGGGAGAACGGTGACAATCGTTTTTTAAAGTTTTATACAGCACTTGAAAATAAAATGCCCGATCGATCAACGGTGCTAAGGTTTAAGCACATGACCGGGGAATACCCTACTGCTTCCGCGATGGCGTTATGGCTGGCCTGCTATATTCTCCAGGGAAATCCAACTCCTCCCCACATGCTCAAAACAGGCCGGCTATTGAATGAATACCGCAACCTCGTTATTTATAATAACTTCAAAGGCATGCAGCATAGCTTTTTGTTAGTGAGACCGGTTGGTTAGAATATGCTAACAAGGATCTCATCCAGAAAATAAATGGGTAATGAAAATGTTGTGTTTCTCGCAACAGCATGACAATTGCAGAGAAGTAACAAGGGGAAAAGGACGGAGTCTGCGCCTGTTGCTGGTTATGAGTCCATTGTAACAAAAACCGCGGTCATTTTGAAATAAACCGTATCTCCCTTAACCAGCGTTCCTGATACAAGCAGTTTCTTATCTTCACTCACAGTGTATTTTATTTTAGCCTGTATCCCTTTTTCACCGGGAACCATAACGGTCAGAAATTTCAGGTTTTCAGCGCTCAATAGCCTTATCGGGCAGGATAGTTTCATTTCAATGATTTCCTTCAGGACCTGCAGCATACAAACTCCAGGTACTACAGGCTGCCCGGGAAAATGGCCCTCAAATATCGGGTGAGCTGTATTCATTTGCAGATCCGCGGTAAGAACGCCATTTTGCGCCTGGAGATTTTCAATATGGAAGAGATTTAGCATGCGGATACAAGCACTAAGGAATGGTGCCTGTTTTGAAAATGATTATAGATCAGTATTTTCCTCACTGGCTTACTAATATGTGCCATACCGACCAATATCTCGGGCACCCTTGAGAATCGAACAATGCCGGCGGCCAGCCAAAGCGCGAAAGCTACCGAGGTCGGGTATTCGCCACATAAATGCTTATAGGGCACTTCATCGATCTTGCTGAAAACCGATGTTTTTAATTGGTTGTACAAACCGTCATTCCTGCTGTCACCGTTCCTGCCGGTTATCAACAGGTCAATTTCTGCAAGTGAAATTGATTGAGCGGAGAGAAAAGACACTATTTGCGATTCTATCTCTGACACACTAGCAGGCTTATAAAAAATATGTACGCCATCAAATGCTGCATAGTCGTTTTCCGAAGGCTGGTTTGCCAAAAGAAAAAATGCCACTCCTTCCCCTGCGATGGTCCCTTTTGAAACCGGGTCGAAAAGTTGCAGGTTTGACACCGGTTCCCGCCTGTACAAACCAAACCTGCTTAAAATGCCATGGCTGGTATCAGTTATTTCGTCTATCCCGCCCACCAGCACGTTATCGGCCTCGCCTTCCTTCAACAGCAGTGTAGCATCCAGCAGGGCGCTCTCGAAAGAAACGCCCCGGTGAGCAAAAACATTGTTATACCCCTTGCATTGAACAATCAATGCTATTTGAGCACCCACCGTATTGTGAGTGGATTGGATGAAGGCTGTAGGTGCAAGCAGTTCCTCATTTTGGGCGATCATTTTCGAAAGGAAGGTCCCGGTATCTTCGAGGCAACCATAAGCGGTGCCGGTAACAATGGCTGCAGGTGAATTTACTCCAGCCTGCCTCAGGCATTCCCCCGCAGCGGCCACACCCATCCTTATAACACGACTCATTCTCCGGATAAGTTTCTGATCAACAAAAGGCTTATAGTCGGGTTCTATGCAACTAAGCCGGTTACCCATAAAGCTTACTGCTTCGCCAGTCAATGCAGGATGGCCAAACGTATTTTGCGGTGATATGTTTCCTGTTGCGCGTATATACAGCTTCATCCTAAACTTTTGTGAAGATCAATGATGAGCAGTTTCCCCCGAAACCAAACGAGTTGGAAAGTACATTCCTGACAAGGACATTTTTTATCAGGTCAGTCTCGGGTACAAACGGAAGCTCCTTCATGGGTTGCTCCAGCCTCAGGTTTGGAAAGATCACCTGCTGCCGGATGGAAAGCACGGAGAACACTGCCTCCAATGCGCCGCTTGCGCCCAGCGTGTGCCCTGTGAAAGACTTGGTGGAACTCATCTTTGGGTAAGGAGCCGAAAACAGCCGGCTGATCGCCGTGCCTTCGGCAATGTCATTGTTTTGTGTTCCTGTGCCATGCAGGTTGATGTAGTCGATTTCGTTGGGATGAAGACCACTCCTTTCCAATGCCCCCTTCATTGCCAAATATGAACCCGCGCCATCCGGAGAGGATGCCGTCTGGTGATAAGCATCATTGGCGTTTGCGTATCCAGCCAGTGTACAAACTGGCGCTTTGTGCAGGGTGGAGGCGACCTTCTCCGAAATCAGTACCAGGTAGGCTGCCCCTTCGCCCAGGTTGAGGCCTTTTCTTTCCTCATCAAAAGGCTTACACGCTTCGTGGTCCAGTATCATTAATGCATTAAAGCCATTAAGGGTAAATTTAGTCAATGCATCAGTTCCGCCCGCTACCGCCACATCCAATATATTATTCCTAATCAGTTTAGCGGCAAAAAAAATGGAGTTTGCCGAAGATGAGCAGGCTGTGCTGATGGTGGAAACATAGTTACGAATATCCAGGTGATCAGCCACCAGCTCCGTGATAGATCCACACTCATGATGCACAACGTCTCGCAGCTTTCCCGAATTCCGGTCAGCTAGGTATCGCGGGAAAAAATCTTCGGTCCTGTCCATACCCCCAACCGTATTTGCAGAGATCAACCCCAGTCTCAATGTTTTCAATCCCGGGATCGCCGCATCATTTAATGCCTCGCCGGCAGCGATCATTGCAAGCATTGCCGTGCGACTGAGGACCGAATCTAATCCCAGTCTTGCTACCATCATTGCATTGTCAAGCTTCACTTCAGCCACAGGCAAAGTCCCGGCATGGACCGAGCCCAGGCCCTTCATAGAGCCGATGCCTGCCTCCCCATTTTCGAGGGCGTGAAGGCATTCGTTCACGTTGCTTCCTATAGCCGAGATGGCGCCAATACCAGCTATAAACACCGGGGCCCTCATTGCTCGTTCTTTTGGGACTGTTGATCGATGATATATGCTGCTATTGTCTTCACTGTCTTGAACACTTTTGGTCCGTCTTCGGCATTTGACAACTTGATGTTATATTGCCGTTGCAATAAAACGATCAGCTCCAATGCGTCGATTGAATCCAATCCCAGGCCCTCTACAAACAACGGCTGGTCGTCCCCGATATCTGTCGGTTGAATGTCCTGCAAATTCAATTGCGCGATGATCTGCGCCTTCAGGTCCTGCATTAGCTTATCCATTTTCTAACTGGTATATATTATTCAGATTTTCTTTGGTCAGGCTCCTCTTACCTTCATTTCGAGGCTCCTGGCCGGATTCCACCAAATAAAGCACGGCCTTGTATTCCTCCCCCAGCAGCTCTACCCAGCCGCATACACAAGCCTGCAAGATATTTTTATTCATAAGTCCGTTTATATATTTCTCCATAAAGCCTGCATCAAAGGCGTCAAATATAAAAAAGGCGTTCTCTCCTTTAAACTTGTGCCTGATACAGATCTCACCGATCACAATATTGGGCAACGTATAAACAAACAGTGCCGGGCTCGCCATTTCATGCGTTGACTCAAAATATTTCAGGTCAGTATCGAGACTGGAGTTGGCATTTTGCAGAACCACACCCAGGCCATCCGGTTCGTATTTCCCTTTATCCAGGCTATCCTTCAAAAGAATTTCAGCGGCCAGCCAGCCGAGCCTGGACAGGCTATCCATCTTGAAAAATTTGGGATAATTCAGGCCCAAATTCCGGTAAGCAGCTATTAGGAATGCCGATGTTTCTGCCCCATCTTGTTGAAAAATAAGTTGCTCATCCTTGAAGACCCGCTGCTGACTGATCCTCGTGCTTGATGTGATATACAATTCCATTTGGGATTTCACTACTGCTTTATACTTTACTAAACACAAGGGCCGCATTACAGCCTCCAAACCCGGAAGCCGTTTTCAGGCAGTTTTTTAAAGATGCATGCTGCAATGACTTGCAGATGTTCAGGGGTTTTGACAAGCCGGGCTCGGAAAACCCCTTGCTGGGCAAAACAATACCGCGTCTTAAGGACTCTATGCTTACAATCGACTCGATGATACCCGCTGCACCCAGGGTATGGCCATAATAACCCTTGAGACTGTTTAGGGATGCCTCCTGCAATCCTGCCAGGTTGATCGCCAAAGCTTCCATTTCATCATTATACACGGTAGCGGTCCCATGCGCCGAAACCAGGTGAATGTCCCGGGGTTTCACGCGAGCTTCCTCCATGGCCTTCGTAATTGCCTGGCAGAGTTCTTCACCCGTGCGCGAAGGCCCGGATATATGATTGGCATCGTTGCTGACCGATCCCCCGGCTACCTTTATCGCGTTGGCATCCCTGGCCGTTGAAGAAAGGATGACCGTGCCCGCCCCCTCTCCCAGGCTGATGCCATTCCTGGCAGCATCGAATGGCCTGCATGGCTCGGGACTGATGGCCTGGAAAGACTGAAAACCCGAGACCACGAATTTTGAAATGGTGTCTGCGCCACTCACTACAGCATAGTCATACTGCCCGGATTGAATCAAACGTTTTCCCACAAGGATGGCAAGCACTCCTGAAATGCAGGCATTGGATACAACGAGGGGAGTATGGGCGCAGTTGAAGTGGGTGGCAATGTTCTTTGCCGAACTATGCAGGGCTATGCGTGTTTTCAGAGCCGGTGTGAGCGGGCTGTTCTCCACTATGCTGATGTTTCCTTTGGTGGAGGAAATGATCAGGATGGTGTTATTGTTGCTCAGCTCAACACTTGAATGCTTCAACGCTTCTGTAACGGATGAGATGATAAGCCGTTCAAATTTGGAGAAATGATCATTGCTCAATTGCGGAAGCCCTGCATGCTCATCCAGGAGCGATGCATAAAATGGATGGTTGGAGATGCTCCCGTCCTGTTGCTGCCGGATGCCGCCTTGCCCCCGGCTGAGCAGGCGGAAATTGTCATCGGTAGTAGAACCTAGTGGCGACAGGATATTATCAGCAACGATCAAAACTTCTTTCATCATCGAACAATTAAACCAGTGCTTGCTGTTGTTTCCAGTTTTCAAAAAACGGTGGGTTGTTCAACTGCAGCACGGAATCGGCTTTATCCAAAAATACCTGCACCGAAGAACCAACTGCCAGCAGGTCGCCGGTAGTCGCATGATAAAGCCTGTACCTGAATTTTATTTTGGCTGCATCGCAGGGTACAAAAATCGTCTCCACAATTACGCTATCACCATATCGCAACGGCTTCTTATAATCACACTGCACACTTACTACAGGCGTTAAAAATCCTGCCCGGTACATGTCGAGGTAGCCTAACCCGTGGCCTTTTCCAAAGGATTCCCTGCCATCTTCAAAATACCTGATGTAATGTCCATGCCATACAACACCGAGGGGATCAGCTTCATTGAAACGCACCATAACCTCAACCCGGTTGCTCAATTCTTTTTTCATACGACTATATCCTGACCATTAATTTGATGGAGATATAAAGATCTTCATTTCACATTCGGCAAGCAAGGACTCCCTGCAGGTAATCCTGCCCTTTACCAGCAGCACATTAAACACACGGCTAAGCTCAGTTACTTCCGTTATCAGCTGATCCTTCAACTGCGGAAGGGCATAGATCGCCAGGTTTTTAATAGCGGCAATATATCCTACCTGCACAGGTTGGTCCGATAACCGGGCAACATACCCCGCTCGCGCGGCAGCGGTTTGTGCTATGTTTTCAACCAGGCCTGGCTCTGTAAACCCTCCATTCTCCACAAAAATGTTTCCTGCTTCTACCTGGAAGCTGGTGCAGGCGGCACGCTCATTATTCCAAAGCAGCTCGTCGACCATCACAAAGGGCGGCCGTTGAGGAATGAGGGTAATAATATCAGTTTTCGAGACGAGCATCGTTGTTTAATCATTTAGAAGGCCGGCCTTTTAGGAATACAGGCCGCCATTAACGTTTAAAACGGCTGCAGTTATATAACCTGACTCCGGCGAAGCCAGGAATCCTACTGCATGTGCCACTTCTTCAGGATCCCCGAAACGCTTAACAGGGACCATCATTTTCAATTCAGCCTCGTCCAGGTCCATGGTCATCTCTGTTTTGATAAAGCCGGGAGCAACTGCATTTACGGTTACACCTCTTTTTGCCACCTCCTGTGCGAGGGCCTTCGTCGCACCGATCACCCCCGCCTTCGCGGCAGAATAGTTTGCCTGCCCGGGTAATCCCTTCAACCCGGAAAGAGACACTACATTGATTATTCGCCCATAACGCCTGAGCAACATGCCAGTCAACACGAGGCGGGTTACAAAAAAGAATCCGTCAAGACTGGTCTTCAATACGCTATCCCATTGCTCATCCTTCATCCACACCATCAGCCCGTCATCTTTTACGCCGGCATTATTTACCAGCACCTCAATGTATTTTTCAGTATTCATTTCAATCCAGGCCCCAAGCAGGTCCTGCACCTGCTTCCTGTCCGCAACGTCAAATTGCAGCAACTCTCCATCACCGCCCAACTGTTTTATTTGTTCCAGCGTATTGGCCGCTTCCTTTTCGTTGCTTCGATAATTCACCAGGATATAATACCCCATCGACGCGAGCTTGATACACACCTGTCTTCCGATGCCTCTTGACCCGCCGGTAACTAACGCAGATTTCATGCAATGATCTCAAATAATTGTTGAATATTTTCAATAGTTGAACGGGCTGCCGTTCGTGGCTGCAACAGCCTTAACGTTTACCGGGATCAAAGGATCGGATTTTTCGAAATAGGATTTTAGTTTTGCAAGGTCCTGGTATTTGGGAAGGTCTTCTGTGAACTTTGGAAATATCTTCCGGATGAGCTGGTAAACCCTTTTAGTGGTCGGCGAAAGCTTAGGCTCACAATCGAGGTAATCAATCGCCTGGAGAACGGCCATCATTTGAATTGCCACCACCTCAAATGAATTATCAATGACCTTTTTGGTAATTAATGCGGCGTTACAGCCCATGCTAACGATGTCCTGGTTATCATTGTTGTTCGGGATGCTATGTACGTACATTGGGAAGGACAATGTCTGGTTTTCAGCCACTGTCGAAGTGGCTGTGAATTGCATGCCCTGCATGCCGAAATTAAATCCCAATACGCCAAGATTAACGAAAGGTGGAAATTTGTGGTTTAGCTTTTCATTCAAAAGATAGTTCAGCTGCCGCTCAGAAAGCATGGATAATTTAGTGATGGCGATCTTAAGTTTGTCCATTTCGAGCGCCACATAGTCGCCGTGAAAGTTACCTCCATGGTAGATATTCTCATTGTGATGATCGATCACCGGGTTGTCATTCACCGAATTCAATTCATCCACCACCACCTTTTCAGCCTGCGCGATGGTATCATACACCGGTCCCAGCACCTGGGTGACACAACGCAGGGAATAATATTCCTGCACCTTATCCTGGAAAACTTCCCGGTCCAGCTTGTCAGGATCATAAAGGTGTTCCGACCGGTCGCGGATCATTTTGCTATCCTTCAGGATCTCCCTGAGCATTTCCGCGATCCTGTTTTGACCGTTATGGAGCTTTACCACATTTAATTCATAGGAATAATGGTCATCAAAGGCCTCCACGATCTCGTTGATCATCGCGGATAGCATTACCGACCAGTCCAGTAATTTTCGTGCCTGGATGATATTGACCATGCCGATTCCCGTCATGGCAGAGGTACCGTTTAGAATAGCCAGCCCTTCACGGATATGAATCGCCAGGGGCCTGATACCCAGCTTCTCAAAGGCCTCTTTCGCTGGTAGCTGTTCGCCCTTGTATATCACATCTCCTTCGCCTATCATTGCCAGGCCAAGATGTGCCAACTGCACCAGGTCGCCGCTGGCTCCTACGCCACCGTGCTCAAAAATACAAGGATAAACATTTTTGTTGATGAGCTCCTTCAATAGCTCAACCACTTCCGTGTGAACTCCTGAACAGGCCCGCATCAGGCTGATCAGGCGGGCGATCATGACGGCCTTAACAAGTAGGGGTGGAAGCAGGTTTCCCCCGCCCGAACTATGGCTGCGGATCAGGTTGTATTGTAATTGCAGTAATTTATCTTCTCCCACCTTGTATTGAGCCATCGGCCCAAAACCCGTGTTTATACCGTAGATGAGTTTGTTTGCAGAGAATTTACGTAGAAATTCAAAGTTGGCCCCTACTTTTTTAATGGCGCCGGCATCAAGAGCAATGCATTTTTCCTTATATAATATTTGCGAGAAATCATCAACAGTAAAGGTCCTTTCTCCAACATGTACCATGAATGAATTTTATTGGTCAAATCATACCATACCTGCATATCTACAAATTTATCATAAATATGATAATTTTTAATTATTACTTGTGCCCTACTATTAAGCCATCAGCATTCTGACTCGTAAGGCAAGCGGACGCTTGCGCTAATAAAGCCAATATAAGATGCTGATGTCAAATTAAATGCAAACGGCCGGTACGAAACCGGCCACGAATAAATACTCTTAAAGTATAGATAACCTAACCAAACTTCACATCCTCCAACCCATATTGCTTAATAACATCGGCGGGCACCCCTTCCCATTGATTGGGCCGGTTACCCACAAAGCCGAGATCATCCATTCCCATCTTACTACTGAAGAAACCGGTAGCGGTGAGATCCCGCATGCGGTCGAAAAATGCTACTCCCTGGGCCATCTCTGGTTTGGCCTTGCCAGGATAGGCGATCTCGTTGATCATCTCAAGCTGTTGCTTGGAATCACAATCCTTAAAAGGATTGTTATACCTATTGAGGCATTGCAGGTCCAGCCACCTCAAACCGCCGCGCATGGGCACCTGGTGATATGGCATATCCTTAACGATGAATTCAATAAATTCAGGAACCTTGGCATCCGAAGCGCTGCCGGAGTGTTCGTCCTTAGGTATAATAATATCGCCCAGTACGGTGATCGTAGCCATCTCGTGGGGCGAAAAGAAGGTTTCGGCATTCAGCTTTTTCTCCCTTTCAATTTCGGCCGGCAGCCTGTCCGGCCTGTCCGTGCTACTCGCATTATCGTCTGTTGTGGCCGCTGCAACGTTTTCCTCTTTTCCTTTTGGTTTACACGAATCCAATATCAAGCCCGCCGAAATTGTGCTGACACCGATTGCTTTTAATGATTCCCGTCTGTTCATAAAAAAATATTAGAGAAGAATTAAACATTTTGCTTTTTACGCTGATCAAGGATATACTCTGCTGTCCGCATTGAAAAAGCCAGTATGGTCCAGGTTGCATTCTTGTCTGACTGCTGTACATGCGATGCGCCGTCTACCACGAACAGGTTCTTACAATCATGGGCCTGGCACCATTTGTTCAGCACGGATTTCTTGGGATCGTTCCCCATCCTTGCCGTGCCCACCTCGTGGATGATACGCCCGGGCGCTTCCAGCCCCCAATTATCGTGTGGCCCCGGTTCGCCATCGGTTGGAATGGCACCCATTTCGTGGATAATCCTGCTAAAAGTTTGCTGCATGTGTTTTGCCTGGTTGATCTCGTCATTGTTCCATTTGTAGTGGAAACGAAGAACAGGTATTCCATATTTGTCCACGACGTTTGGATCGATCTCACAATAATTATCGATCCTGGCCATTCCAACACCCCGCCCGGCCATTCCGAACTGGGTACCGTAGAAGCGCCGGTAATCGTCTTTCAGTGTGGCCCCGAACCCGCCGGCATCCCTCTTTTTACCATCACGGCCTGGAAATTTTCCAACCAGTTCAGGAACTCCGCCGCCAAAGCCGTAACCTGGCATGCCCATGCCGCCGCCAAATTCTATATGGTATCCGCGTGGAAAATCCAGTTTCTTGTTGTCCTCCATCCACGGGCCATAGATATGAATGCTACCGGCACCATCCTCATTGAACCGTTTGCGGTCCATCAATTGCGGAAGCATACCGCCGGCGGATGCGCCAGTAGAATCCTGCAAATATTTACCTAGCACTCCGCTACTGTTTGCCAACCCATTGGGGTAGACCTGGGACTTGGAATTCAGCATGATCCTGGTCGATTCACAGGCACTTGCTCCAAGGATCACCATACCACCGTTCACCTGGTATTCCTGCATATCCTCTTTGTTTACATAGGATACACCGGTGGCCAGGCCATTTTTATCGGTTAGCACTTCACGAACCATGGCATTGGAGATCAACTCAAGGTTGCCCGTCTTCAACGCGGGTATCACCAGGCAGGAAGAAGCCGAAAAATCAGCGTAAACTTTACAGCTTCGCCCGCACTGCCCGCAGAAAAAACATGCACCGCGATCCTTGTTGCCGTCCAATGCCTTCGTCAGTACAGAGCCTCTCCCGGGAATAACCTTTACACCCGCCTTTGCCGCGCCTTTCATAATAAAAAGTTCCGGCAGCCTCGGCTTCGGCGGTGGAAGAAATATGCCATCGGGCTCATTTTCCAATCCCTCAACCGTTCCATAGACACCAATTAACCTGTCAACTTTATCATAATATTCCTTCACCTCGTCATAGGTGATGGGCCAGTTTTCACTTACTCCATCGTTTGGTTGAAAATCCTTAGGCCCAAATCTAAGGGAGATCCTTCCCCAGTGATTGGTGCGGCCCCCGAGCATCCGGGACCTGAACCAGTCAAATTCCGTATTGTCCTTTTTTGTATAAGGTTCCCCGTCCAACTGCCAGCCGCCAAACGCAGCATCAAAATCGCCGAAATTCCTTTCCTTGGTGCTGGCACCACGGCGGGGAGACTCATAAGAATACTTTAACTGTGCTGAATGCTTGGCGGGATCAAAATAAGGACCGGCCTCCAGCAAGAGCACTTTCACTCCCGCATTGGCTAAAGTATACGCAGCCATCCCCCCGCCGGCACCGGATCCTACAACAACTGCGTCGTATGTTTTGGATGATTTTTTAATTTGGATGTCGCCCATTGCAAATCGTTGATTAACAGTTTAGAATTAGTTGAAATAGAAGCTAGAGAAATTTTCCTGGGTTAATTCGCGTCCAAGGTAAGAAAGTTTTTTTTGCAGTTACTATTTTGTAGAGATTAAAAAATAAAATTTTTTTTGCCTTTTTCTGCAACATTATTAGCTGCCTGGTAGCCTAAAAGACCAGGGTTAGCAGGGCTGATTTATTTGCATCAAATCATTGCCACAAAGGTTGATGGGGCGATGATGTTACCTTTGTATGCTCCTTCCGAACAAAGCCATGACCAGTGAACCTGGCGGAAAATAATTAGGAAAATAAAAATTATGATCGGTTTAATCTTATGCGGCGGTCAAAGTACCAGGATGGGCATGGATAAAGGCTTACTGCAACTGGATGGAATTAGTTGGGCCCGATTGGCCGCAAATAAATTGGCTACGTTAGATATACCCGTGTTCCTGTCCATTAGCGAAGCACAAGGCGCTAGTTATTCCAAAATATTTGCCGGCACCAATTTGATCACCGATATAAGCTCACTCGAAATCAGGGGGCCACTGGCAGGACTGCTGGCTGCACACCTTCAACATCCCCTGGAGGATATATTTGTATTAGCCTGCGATATGCCGCTGATGAACGCTTCTACGCTGCAGGAACTTAGGGAGGTCTATTTACTGATGGAGGGTTTCGGGGCGTATGTATTTATAGCGGGATCCAAGCCAGAGCCCGTCTGCGGTATCTACACGGCAAAAAGCCTGGGCTTTATATGGCAGCTATACAACCAGCAACAGCTTGCCCGGCATGGACTGAGCCATTTGCTGGAAAAGCTGAATGCGAGCTTAATACCGCTGAGGTCGGAGCAAGAAAAATATTTTGGCAATTTTAATTCACCCTCCTCATTGGATAGTTTGGGCGAACGGTAAAGGTTTCGTGGTTTTATTGAACAAGGTTTTCGGCGCATCACATAATTCACAACAAAACTCCGGGGGCAATTGGTCAAACCTGGTCCCGGCACCTATTCCGCGTCCTGTTTCGCCAATAGCTTCGTCATATACTGTAAGGCATTGTGAGCATTGGAAAATATTCTGCGGCGGCAATTCTTCACGCTTCACAACCGGCGCTGCCTTTACTCTGCTCCTGTTATTGTGCCGGTAGTGGTAAAAAGAAATGATGGCGCGCCGGAGCTGCTCAGATAACAACCATTTTATATTTCCGTAACTGTAAACGGCTCCCGTTCTTTCATTTGGATTGAACTGGTGTGCGCATAAAATATCGTACAGGTGAAAGAAACCTTTGCCGAAAATGGACAACAGCGGTCTTCGTCTCACCAATATACTGCCAAATACTTCAGATTTCCTCCTTGTTTTTATGCCTATACTAATGCCAAAACTACGCGTGTCGTCATCATGCAAGTGCTTCACAAGGTAATGTTTAAGTGCAAGCCCCGCAGGACAAGCGTCTTCTACCTGGAAGTTGAGCTCATTCGCGGCATGCCTCACATTGACCTGGTATTTATCCAGCAAGGCGTTCCAGAGAAAGCGGTCTTTTTCTTCAATGTTTTTAATGATCAGTGATTTCCAGGGCGTGGAGCAAAGCTGTCCTATTTTTGTATCAAGACAAAGGCGGCATAATTCCTTGAGGAAGTCCACTGCAAATAATTCGTCGCGGCGGTAAATTCCCAACCAGTATTTTTCCTGGTAGCGATTGAGCCCTTCATAATAGGGCAGGTTAAATCCCGGCAACTTTAGCGGTGCCGGCGCCCGCATGGTTATATATTTTTTTTGCATGACCAATGCAAACAGTTCATCACCATTTACCCGGAGATTGTCATAAAACTTTTTGGGATCGTTAAACATCAGCATTTCAATATGCCTGCTCATACGGGCAAGGTCATTTGTGTACACCAACTGGTTCCATTCATAGATCGCATTGGTCTTGGGAAAACGAATAAACAGATGCCAGTAATGTGGGGCATCGGGGCAGGCCACCCAATTGATATTGCCTGTCAATATAGGGGTGAAGCTTTGGTTGCTGTCGCAAACATTGATTTTTAGCATGGGGTGATAATCCATCGATTCAAAAACATCTTTGTATACGCCTTCGCTCAGCCAGGTGTTGCTGATGAAAACTTCCTCTGCAGGATATGAACTCGTAACGTTGGGAAATCTTTCAGCGTCCACTTCAAATGCCGTTCCCAGCTTTTCAAGTTGCTCCATGAATATACCCGTGTTTTCGTCCTGGGTTTCGACGAGCAGTTGCTGCCTTAATCCGAAGCTAACATGGGTGAGCTTCGCCCTGCCGGCGGCAACCAGGATATTGTAGAGGCTGCCGGGCGAAATGATTCCTCCCCTGAAATTGATCTTTATGGTATTGCTGTATTTCATGAATTATCCTTCATATTAAATGAATCAGGAGGGAAGCCCGAACTCGATCATTGCCTTCCGGAAGTTTTTGCTTTCATGGCCGGCATGATAAAGCTTTAGAAGGGCGAAACGTTGCAGGCTGCTGAGGCTTTGCCATTGAGGCACTGTGATGAACCAGCCAAGTTCCCTCGCCTTTGCCTGCAGTTCCGGTTCAACCCTGTCCAGCCGGGCCCAGGCAGGTTCACTGTGTATTTCAAGTTTTGTTGCCAAATTACCTGTATGGTGTTGGATCAAATGCTCCAGGTATGATCTATAATAACCGCTTTGTTTCGAGGTGATACATGGCACTGTGGCCAACAACGAACGTTCTTTTTCATTGAACCTGCTCCACTCCGACAGCTTCAGTTTGATCCCAACCTGGTCGAGTTTAAATCGCACGATCATTGGGATACAGCGTACATTGTCTTCAACAAAGTCTTCCTCAAAATGAAAGTATTGCATTGCATCGTTTGATTTTTCTTTGATGTTTGTCATCGCGAATTCATTTAATTGTAAACATGATCGCTAGCGGGTATTGAACTATGCACGCACTGGCTGAAATGGCTCGATCTTATCTTCAGTCTCGTCCAACGCAATGGCCACTTCATCACCCATCTCCCGCGCCAACAACGATCTCACTTCTGGTTTGCAGCTGCCACAGCCCATACCGGCGCCTGAAAGCTGGCAAAGTTGAAGCAGGTCGCTGCAGCCTTCCCGGATCTTATTGATCAGGTTTCCTTCCCCTACCCCGCTACAGCTGCAAACCAGTTTTCCAATTACCGGTTCCATTTTTGTGCCACTCCTTAACAGGCTTAACCTTTTTTCACTTAATTCTATCTTCTTGCTGATCAGGTCACGGAATTCCAGGAACTCGGTTTTATCGCCGATCAGGATGGCGCCAACCAGCCTGTCACCGTGAATGATACATTTTTTATAATACCTTTTGGCTTTATCGATGAAGATCACTTCTTCGTAACCGTCTGTATCCGGAACTTCTGCCAATCCGAGGGAGCAAAGGTCCATTCCCTGCATTTTCAGGATGTTCATCAATAAGGAGCCTTCGTAATACTTTGAAATATCACCATACACATAGCTGGCAACTACGGCACCCTGTTCTTCGGCCGCCGCGGTAATACCGTACAAAAAACCATTGAACTCCGCGATCTCTCCAATCGCAAATACATTTGGATCACTCGTTTGCAGGTATTCATTTACGACCACCCCTCGTTTGCATTGCAATCCCGCCGACTTTGCCAATTCTATGTTGGGGACGGTGCCAATCGCCACAACAATGGCGGTGCATTCCAGGTACAAACCGCTTTTCAGGTGAATGCCGGTTACGGCTTCTTCGCCGGCAACCCGGGCGATTTCATCATTGTAAAAGATCTCAATGCCCTTATCTACCAGTTCTTCGTGTAATAACTGGCTGCCCAGCGGATCCAGTTGCCTGTCCATCAGTCTTGATATCCTTTGTACGATGGTAACGGGCACATTGTGCTCCGTCAATGCAGCCGCAAGTTCGATCCCCAGGAGGCCTCCTCCCAGTATGACCAATCTTCCTTTTTTACCCGAATAGTACTCAACAAAATGGTCGGCATCGGCCCTGGTGCGCATGGTAAAGATGCCCTCCAGGCCGGGCAAATCCTTTAAGGTAGCGGCGCGGCTACCGGTAGCGATCACCAGCCGGTCATAACAATGCACCGTTCCATTGGAATCCCTGATGCAGCTGGTTGCCCGGTCGATCTCGTTCACTCCCGTACCCCGGTGAAAATGAATGTTGAAACATCGTTCTTCGACATCGGTCATCTTGACCAGGCTATCCCACCTAAGATGGCCCGTCACATAATCGGGCAACAGCACCCTGTTATAAAACGGCAGCGCTTCATTGCTGAATACGTGAATCTCATCATCCGCATTTAAACCGCGGTAAGACTTCACAAAACCGAAAGCGCCTGCACCGGCACCGATCACGATGATTTTCTGTTTTGACTTGATGTAGCGTTTCGCTTGTACAGCAGTGAATTTGAAATCAGGCTCTCCACTAATCGGGTCAACTAAATTAGCAGTAAGGTTGTTGGCCCTATTCAAATCGTTGTTAAGAATTTTACCCCAGTGCATGGGCAAAAACACTACTCCCGGTTTGATATCTGTAGAGTACTTTGCCTTTATTCTTATATCGCCCTGCCTGCTGCTAAGATTTACAAGAGCGTTATCCCGGATATCCCTATGCATTGCATCGGCCGGGTGAATTTGCAGGAATGGCTCAGGCGTATGCTGCTTCAATTTGTTCACCTTTCCTGTTTTCGTCATGGTGTGCCATTGGTCGCGTATACGCCCTGTCGTTAGTATAAGTGGAAAGTCTTCGTCCAGGGGCGCGCTTTGGTTCTCATCTTCAACACTGTGGATAATGGCCAGGCCGGATCTTGTGTGAAATCGATGATCCGTAAACAGCCGGACTGTTTCATTATGAACTGCCGCCGATTTTGGGAAGGGCCATTGAACCGACCTGCGCTGCCGGAGTATGACGTAATTCAAACCGCTGTAGTCAATGTTTGTACCCGCCGTGAGCGCCGCATGTTCATTGAATATTTCGGCCATGCTACTGAAATCAAACCCTTTAAAACCCATTGCCCGGGCGAAGCTGCAAATGATCTCCGCATCCGGAAGCGCCTCTCCCGGAGGATCCACCAGTTTTTCGAGCCGACTGATTCGTCTTTCCGCGTTCGTCATGGTCCCCTCTTTTTCCATCCATGTCGCTGCAGGCAGCACCACATCAGCGTATTCGAGCGTTGCCACTTTATTACTGATATCCTGTACCACCACGAACTTCGCTTTTTTAAGCGCTTGTTCAGCAATGCGGGCGTCTGGCAAACTCGTTAAAGGATTGGTACAGATGATCCAGATCGCTTTCAACTTGCCTTCATCCAGGGCATCAAACATTGCTGGTGCGGTGAGGCCAGGTTTGGGAGAAATGGTACCGGGCGTTATTTTCCAGAACTCCTCTACTTCCCTTCGATCTTTTTCGCTCAACAGGTTCCGATGGGCGGGCAGCAGGTTGGATAGCGCCCCGACTTCTCTCCCACCCATTGCATTTGGTTGACCTGTGAGCGAAAATGGTCCCGATCCCGGCTTCCCGATCTGGCCGGTCACCAGGTTGAGATTAATTAATGACAGATTTTTGTTGACCCCGATGACACTCTGGTTTAGGCCCATCGTCCACATAGTAATGAACGAACCGGCATCTCCTATATATTTTGCAGCCAGGCGGATATCATCTTCCTGCACGCCGCAAATGAGAGCAGCTTCATAGATAGTCCTCTTGAAGACGATTTTCCTGTAATTTTCAAATCCTTCCGTATGTGCCTCAATAAAAGCCATATCAACCTTTCCGTCCTCTACCAGGCACCTGCCAATGGCGTGATGCAAGCAGATGTCCGTTCCAGGGTTGAGCTGCAGGTGAATATCTGCAATAGAGCAGGTATCGGTTATGCGTGGATCGCTCACGATAATTTTCAGGCCCGGATTTTTTTCCCTTGCAGCTTCCACCCTTCGCCATAAAATAGGATGGCACCAGGCGGGATTGGCCCCGGCAACAAAAATGCAATCTGTTATTTCCAGGTCCTCATAACAGATGGGAACGCTGTCCTCCCCAAGACTCATTTTATAAGCTGCGACAGCCGAGCTCATACAGAGCCTTGAATTGGTGTCCATGTTGTTGGTGCCAATGAATCCCCTCACGAGTTTGTTCACTACATAATATTCCTCTGTAAGGCACTGGCCTGATGCATAAAAAGCCACCGAATCGGGCCCGTATTTTTCGATCAGCGTTTTGAAGACGGCTGCTGTTCTTTCCAATGCCGCATCCATGGTGACCCTTTGTCTTGGCTGGCTACGGCTATACCTCATCTCCGGGTACAAAAGGCGGTCGCTAGTGTCCGTTACGGTATAATGTAAATTCATGCCTTTACTGCAAAGCATGCCTTTATTGACGGGATGATCGGTATCACCTGACAGGTGTAAGCTGCCGTTCTTGTCTTTCTGAACAATGATACCACAGCCCACCCCGCAATAACAGCAGGTGGATCTTGCAATTTGAGCATCATGTCCGTTATGTTTATTGTCGATCAAAGTATATGCTTTTGAGTGAAAAAAGAAGGTTCCGCTAGACCACGCTTAACGCTCCTTCCTCCAATGTGCCCGGCGCCGGCAGCGGTTCTTTTGCAACAGAGAACCTGGTTGCCAGTATCACCAGCGACACTACGATCACCGCGTATCCTATGTATTGAAATGCCTGCAGGTAAGAAATAGAAGGTGACTTAAAAAGGAAACCAAACATCATTCCGCCAAGGTTGCCGCCTGCACCCACGATACCACTCACCAGGCCCACATTCTTTTCATTGATGAAAGGGGTGATCGCATAGGTTGCACCGTTGGCCATTTTAAGAAAAAGGGCGAATCCGATCATCGACAGTATGGCCATCTCGAGCGATCCGGCCAAAGCAAACAGCAAGATGCCACAACCTTCCAGTAAAAGCATGATGGCAAGAAAGATGCCTTTGCCCTTCATGCCGTATTTCTTGCCTGCTTTATCCGCAAAAACGCCACCCAGTGCGCGGGCAAAAATATTCATGAACCCAAAGCAGCCCGCCCAAAAGCCAGCTGCACCCTGGTTCAACTTAAAGCTGTCGGTAAAATGAAGTGCCGCCACCCCATCGAAGGTGATCTCCATCCCAAAACAGACAGCGTATGCCAGGGAAAGGGACCAGATCCTCCAATCACTGAGTATGCGCCAGTCCGTTTTGCTTTTAGCTTTTGAAGCCCGCGCTTGCATATTGTAATTACCCTCGGGAGTATCCGCAGTATACCGGTAATAGATGAATGCCATAATCAATAACATAAGTCCGGGCACCACCATGGCATAGCGCCACGCCTCCGCCGGGGTATATCCAAAACCAACTATGGTGGCGAAAATGACCGGCATCAGCATATTTGTTACACCTCCTCCCAGGTTGCCCCAACCGCCTGCGACGGCATTCGCGGTGCCTTTAATGTTACCTGCAAACATTACGGATGTATGAAACTGCGTGATGACGAAGGAGGCGCCAACAATGCCGATCGCCAACCGGAAAAGGAGGAAGGAAGTGTAGCTCTCCGCAAGTCCGACCAGCATTACCGGGAATGCGCCAAACACCAGCAGGCCCGTATAGGTTTTCCTTGGCCCTACAGTGTCACAGAGTTTCCCGATGATCAACCTTGCAAAAATAGTGGCGGATACCGCCGCAATGATAGTGTTTCCCACTTCGGCCTTGGTCAGGCCAAGGTCTTCGCGGATGGTGGGCATAAGCGGGGCAAGCCCAAACCAGCCAAAAAAGCAGGCGAAGAAGGTGATCCAGGTAATATGGAAGGTCCTCATCTGGATCCCTTTGATAGCGAAAATATTTAGGCGGGTTAGTGGCTGTTTGTTTTGTTGCGACATCATAATATTTTTTTGTTTTGTATTGTCCTTTGCTACTGGTTGTATCAAAGGAACGATGGTGTAACATTGATCGTCAGGAAGCTCCAGAAAGTCGTCAGGCGCGTGCTGCCCGGCGGGACGTTTTTTGCATATTCCATGGTGTTGGTGGCGGCCATAACAGATGCGCCGAAATCAATGGTGGTAAATTTATTCAGTGCATAGGATGCGACCAGGTCGATTTCACTTCCAAGGTATTTAGGGAGCGGCTGATCATTCAAATCCTTTTGTTTGTTAGCCAGCGCGAACCAATGGTAATCCATGGAGAGGTAGTATCGCTTTTTCTTATCTGACAACTTTGTTTTAAAATACAGGTTGTTCAGTCCGCCTGCCGGTGATCCGGTACCGGCGTAGAAATAGTCCATACTACCCCAAAATTTATGAGGTGTGCCATACAAGGGATCAAACCGCTGATTGACCTGGGAGGAGGAAAAAGCGTCGTTGCCGGAAAGAAGGTCCCAACCCATGGTATAACTAAGTCTTCCAACAGAGTGTGCAAGGGATAAGGTCAATGTATATGCGTTGATTCGGAAAGCGTCTGGGTCCCTGCCAGCCTGGTAATAGAATCCTGTTGCCAGCAAAAATTTCCCGGCCTTGTCCAGCGCGGTGTTGAGCAAAATGCCACTGGTGATCCTGCTGCTGACGCCTTTTTTATTAAACCTCTTGCCAAACACAAATCCCGTATCACTGCCGGCGATATTCCTGGCCGAATCAACGCCGTACCTTCCGAAATGGTCGGCCACCAACAGCCCGCTGAGCTTTGTCGAGCCGAAAGACCTGGCTGCGTATAGGAACTGCAGCGCCTTATAATTCTGACTGAGCCCGTTGGTGGAGGGCATTGCTGTTATTGCCGGTGAACCGTTCTTTGCACTCCAGCCCGCTGAATTCATATAGGGGATCATCCCGGCAGGTGTAACGGCCAGGTTTCCTTTGCTGTCTTTTACATAGGGGGACACGTTGGCGGGTGTATAATAAGTGCCGTTATAATTGACGGCATCCGTGTGCTGGTTGAAGGCATTTCCCAGGTCGATCCTCCACCCTTTTGTCACCAGCAATAAAACGATGGCATCGTGCCGGCGCGCCTGCTGCAACCAATCGAGGTTCCCCAAAAGCCTGCTATCATCATAAACAAGTTCCTGGCGGCCCAGTTTTACACCAAAGTAATAGGGAAGCTTTCTACCTTGTTCAACGCTGTCTTTTCTACCGGCCAGCATGATCTGCACCCAACCTTCATGCATCCCCAGCTTATTGCCATCCGAACTGCTGATAGTTGACGCATCCTGTCCCCATACCCTGACATCCTGGAGGGAGGAATGAAAAACGATGGTGCCAGTTTTATAATCAAAACTGAGCCTGGTGCGCTGCGACGTAAATATTGACGGAGTGCTGCCTTTCGGTTTCAACGTCCCGAATCCATCCCTGTATTCAGTCCTGGTACGAAGCTGGCCCGAAACCGCAAACTGCGATTTTGTTTCCAAAGGCAGCAGTTTGGCGACCAGGAACAGGGATACATACGCATATTTCGACTGGAGGTTAATCATTTTATTGATTTTACTTTCTTTAATGCGGGGTATTGTTTTCTATACCAATAAAGATCCGGTCCTGATCAACTCTCACCGGGTAGGTTTTAATACTGCATTCATCGCCTGCAAGACATTGCCCTGTAACCAGTGAAAAAGTTTTTTTATGGAAAGGGCAGGCTACTTTGGGCTCATCGCTTTGCGTACCGATCATGCCACGGCTCAGCGCCATTTGCTTCCGGTGCGGACATTCATTCTGGGTTGCAAACCATTCATTGCGCCTTTGGAAGTGAAACAATGCGATCTGCGTTTCGTTGTACTTCACGCATACGCCACCGTTAGCGGGTACATCTGCAACGCTGCAGGCGCTGAACCATTGAGTACAATTCTGATCTTTGTTCATTTGGTTTAGTTTGAGTTAAAAATTGTTTGTTTCAATTTTTTAAAGGCTCCGCATGGATATGCGTACCCGTTAATGAATAAGCGGCAATCGTTGGGAAAATCAATAGCAGAGATCGTTAGAGTTCCCGTGTTTATTATTACCGGGAATGCGGCGGGTACTACTTCCAGTCCGCTACTTTTTTTTGCTGCCGCATGGGTTCAAATTGCACTGAAGGGTCCTTTTCATGCGGCGCATTTACAAAATGATTAAAGCGTTTTCTTATTTCGGGATTGTTAATAGCGGCTTTCCATTCACACTCATAACAGTCTACCAGCACCTGCATTTCGGCCTCCCATTGCGCAGCCATCTGCAGGCTGTCATTCACCACTACATTTCGCAGGTAATCAATACCGCCCTCCATTTTATTCAGCCAGGTGGCCGTCCTTGTGAGCGCGTCGGCTGTGCGGATATAGAACATCAAGAAACGGTCTATATACCGGATGCAGGTTTCATCATCCAGGTCCGCAGCCAGCAACAGGGCATGCTGCGGTTTGCTTCCGCCATTTCCGCAGACCATCAGGTTCCATCCTTTTTCGGTGGCTATGATGCCGAAATCTTTGCTTTGCGCCTCGGCACATTCCCGTACACAGCCACTCACCCCGCCCTTCAATTTATGAGGCGAACGCAGCCCGCGGTAACGCTGTTCTATCCTTATGGCGAAGCTGACGCTATCGTGCAGGCCAAACCGGCACCAGGTGCTACCCACGCAACTTTTAACAGTGCGGAGTGATTTTCCATAAGCATGGCCGCTCTCAAAACCGGCTTCTATCAGTAGTTGCCAGATCGCGGGCAGGTCACTAAGGTGCGCCCCGAAAAGGTCAATGCGCTGGCCTCCCGTTATTTTAGTGTATAAATTATATTGCTTGGCCACCTGTCCGATCACGATCAGCTTGTCCGGCTCGATCTCACCGCCAGGTATTCTCGGCACTACCGAGTAGGTACCGCCTTTCTGGATATTTGCGAGGAAACGGTCATTGCTGTCCTGGGCGGTGTCATTTCCTTTTTCCAGGATCATTTCACCCCAGAGACTTGCAAGTATGGACGCCACCGGTGGTTTGCAGGACTCGCAGCCGTCTCCCTGCCCTAATTTATCCAGCACAGCATCGTAAGACCTGAGACCATGCAGTTTGATCAAATCGAACATCTCCTGCCGGCTATGAGAAAAGTGTTCACAGAGCACATTTCTGACATACCTGCCCTGCCGCTTCATGGTGGTCAACATCAGATCCTTTACCAGTGGAAGGCAGCCTCCGCAGCCAGTGCCTGCCCTGGTGCATTTCTTAACCGCGTCGATATTTTCACAACCACCTTCGCTCACGGCATTGCAGATGGCTGATTTGGTAATGTTTTCGCAACTGCAGATCACCGCTTCTTCCGGAAGCGAGTCAACACCGGAAGAATTTGATTGAGTTCCGCCCTGGTTGCCGATGATCAGTGTCTCGGGGTTGACAGGCAGATCGAGCTTATTCTTACAAGTTTGCAGCAACATATTATATTGTTCGGCGTCACCTACCAGGATGCCTCCCAATAAACGCTTTCCGTCGCCCGAGATATTTATTCTCTTGTAAATGCCTTTCATGGTATCTTCCAATAAGATGGTCCGGGTGGATCCATCCTGGATAAAAGGATCACCGAAACTGGCTACGTCGACGCCTATCAGCTTTAATTTGGTGCTCATATCATACCCGGAAAATAAAGCTGTTGGCAGCAAGGAGGAGGGAGTAGAAGACAAGCCTGCCTGATCGAAGGAAGGCAGTTTGATCCGTTCGCTATACCAGGCTTCGAGGTTCCTGGCCAATATATCGGCCATTTCATAACCCGGTGCCACTAGGCCATAGATCATGCCGTTATGGAGCGCGCATTCACCAATAGCGAATATGAAAGGATCGCTGGTTTGCAGGCGATCATTGACAAGGATGCCACCTTTAGCCCCAACGCTTATACCCGCTGTGCAGGCCAGCTCATCCCGGGGCCTTATACCCGCTGAGATCACCAGCATTTCGGCTGGGAGGATAGTATTGTCGGAAAACTGCAGCCCGGAGATGGTATCATCACCCGTTATCGCCAATGTATTTTTATCAGTGAGCACGGTAAGGCCCAATTGCTCCAACCTGTTCTTCAGGATAAATGATCCCGCGGCATCTATCTGCCTCGGCATTAACCTGCTTGAGAATTCGATCACGGTGGTATCCCTTATCCCCAGGTCGAGCATGGCTTTTGCTGCCTCAAGGCCCAAAAGCCCCCCGCCAATGACAGCACCCCTGCTGGCATGCGGGGCGTGCTTTTGCATCATTTCGAGGTCCTCAATGGTGCGGTAAATAAAAACTCCTTTTTTATCGACACCGGGGATTTCCGGTACAAAGGCTGCTGATCCGGTAGCCAATACCAGGTAATCATAAGATTCTACCCTTCCTTTATGTGAGACCACGGTTTTGTCAGCTGGGTGTATGGAAACTATAGGATCGCCGAGATGAAGGATGATATTCTGGTTGCCGTACCATCCGGGTGTGGAGAGGGTGAGGTCTTCAGGTGTTTTACCGGAAAAATATTCGCTGAGGTGAACCCTGTCGTAAGCAGGCCGGAGCTCTTCGCCGAAAATGATCAGTTTGCACTGGGAGGCAGCCATCCTGGAACGGATCTTTTCACAGAATTTATGCCCGACCATTCCATTACCTATGATTACAATTTTCATAATGCTGTATTATTAGTTGACCAATAAACAGCAAGCAATCAAATATTATTTCTAATTATATGTGATATTTTTTTAAATAGGTTATTCAAAAATTAAGCCACAAACATAATATTACTGTAAACTTAGTAAATCTATCCGATAATTTATTATTTTTGGATTAATAAAAGTTATATGTTTACTATTATAATATGAGTTTATGATGAGAAAATCACGCATAAGCCTGGTAGGGGCGGGCCCGGGAGATCCGGAACTGATCACACTGAAAGCAATCAAAATACTTGCCTCGGCAGACGTGATCTTGTACGATGCGCTGGCAAATGAGGCAATATTGGCGCACGCGCCCAGGCATTGCACCAGGAGGTTCGTGGGTAAACGGTATGGATGCCACTCGCTTTCTCAAACTGAGATCAGTAGCCTTATGATAGAATATGCATATTCCCATGGACACGTCGTCAGGTTGAAGGGTGGCGACCCTTTTGTATTTGGCCGTGCGCAGGAAGAGATCGAAGCGGCCCGGCAGGCGGGCATTCCCGTACAGGTGGTGCCAGGCATCTCCAGCGCAATTGCGGTTCCGGCATCACAAATGATCCCGCTCACCTGCCGGGGTATTGCTGAAAGCTTTTGGGTGACAACAGGCACCACCAAAAATGGAGATGTATCCGCAGATGTTCAACTCGCCGCTCAGTCCAGCGCCACCATCGTGTTATTGATGGCAATGAACAAGCTGGAGGCGATCATGGAAATCCTGGCTGCGAATGGAAAAGCAACAATGCCTGTGGCCATCATCCAGGATGGTACCACTTCAAAAGAGAGGATGGTTTTGGGGAAGGTGAAAAATATCGCTTTGAAGGCCAGAAAAGCCGGTCTGGGCAATCCTGCCGTCATCGTGGTAGGTAATGTGGTTAATAGTCACCCATCCATAGTAGGGGAAGCGGTCAAAATGGGTGCGCAAACGGAATTTGAATATGCCTGTTGATGCTCACCGGCATTGAAGACATCCCCAACATAACTTTCAGAATCAGGCTTATTGACCAGTTGTGCCTTTGCCGCTTCGCCTATCCGATCAGTGTTGCGCCATTGATACCGCAAGGTATAGAGAGGAACACACGCGCATTTTGGCGCAAGTATCCACTTGTGCCATTTAGGCAAATGGTAAAATGCTAGCGGTATTAGAAGCAAAAGAATATAAAAAGTCAGAGAGCAGTATTAGCTGGCAAAATGTTGATAGACCAATATTAGGGCACAAGCAGATGCTTGCGCCAATATAAGAACAGACCAGCAGTTGCGCCGCTGCCTGCCTATTCGAACGTTTCTTCTAAGCCAAAATAGCAGGATAAATATCAGGCATCATAATTGACGAATGGGGTTATCGGCCCGGATCAAATTACCCGGTAACAACATTATGGAACAGTCAGTAAAAAAAGTCGTGATCGTTGGCGGTGGTTTCGCGGGAATAAACCTCATCAAGCGGCTTTCGAAAGATAAACGCTTTCACATTACGCTAGTAGATATCAACAACTACAATTTCTTTCCACCCCTGCTTTACCAGGTGGCCACAGCTTTTATTGAGCCATCCAGCATCAGCTACCCCTTTCGGCGGCTGTTTCAGGAAAAAGAAAACCTGCGTTTTCACATGGGCTGCCTGTTAAAGGTAAACCCAGGCGAAAATACCATCGAAACGGACACAGGCTTATTAAGTTATGATTACCTGGTGTTGGGTATAGGGACAGAAACCAATTATTTTGGAATGGAAAATGTGAAAAAGCATTCCTTGCCCATGAAAAGTATCAATGACGCTTTAAAATTGCGCAACTATATTTTGCTCAATATGGAGAAGGCGGTCAGGGTTACGAACAAGGCGGAACAGGAAAAGTACCTGAACATTGTCATAGCCGGCGGCGGTCCCACCGGTGTGGAGGTGGCAGGAATGCTGGCGGAAATGGGAAGGAACATTGCCGCAAAGGAATACCCGGAGATTGACCGGTTGAATTATCGTATTTACCTTATTGACGCTGGTGGTGAACTGTTGGGCCCCATGAGTAAAAAATCCCAGGAGGAAGCAGCCAGGGTATTGAGGCTGCTGGGCGTTCGCATCATTTTGAATACGGCCGTGAAAGACTATGCTGACGATAAAGTATTGCTGGCAGACGGATCAACCATCGCTACAAACGTGCTCATCTGGGCCTCTGGCGTGACAGGCAGGGAAGTACCCGGTCTGTCCCCGGATGTGATAGGCCGTGGAAAAAGAATAATGGTGGACGATCACAATAAGGTAGTGAATTCACAAAACGTCTACGCTATCGGTGACATTTGCCTGCAAACCACCGATGCAAATTTTCCAAAAGGTCATCCCCAGCTTGCGCAAGTGGCGATACAACAAGGTGAGCTATTGGCGCGGAATTTACGCAGGTCCCTGGATGGTAAGGAACTAAAACCTTTTGCCTACAACGACAAGGGAAGCCTTGCCATCATCTCGAAATACAAGGCAGTGGCGGACCTGCCGAAGCTTTTCTTTAAGGGATTTTTTGCATGGCTGGTCTGGTTATTCATTCACATTGTCCCCCTTGTAGGATTCAGGAATAAGCTCAAACTCATGTTCAGCTGGTTATGGTCCTTCATGACAAACGATCCCACGCTTAGGTTGATCATCAGGCCCGGGCAGGAGGATTACAAAAAATTTGTTTAGGCTCTTGTCGAACCTTTTTCCGGCATCGGATGCCCGTCTATTTAAAACAAAACAGGGGTGTCAACTTCGTAGTAGATAAAGTGAGACTAATCTAATTCACAAGCAGAAAAGGTTCATATTTTTTCAAACATTTTCGACACGATACGAACGGATTTTTAAAGTCCAATTTGGACAAGATCTTTTTTTCACATCCGTAACCGGACCACATACGGAAAGTACTGAGAATACCAATGATGCACCAGATAACCTGCCATTTTAAAATAGCAAACTATGGACTTATTCAGCACAAACAGCAACGAAAAAACGTTACCTTTTGACTTACCCGCATCTGAGGGTTACAGCGCGGTCTGGGACGAAACACTAAATGGTTTCTTCATTACAATCCCCAATGGTGAACTCTTTTACTCAGAACATTTTTTTGACAAAAAGGTAAGTGACAGAAGTGTTGAATATTTTTTAGAAAATGATACTATAAATTGGAGATCAGCGGACTGGCGAATGTTTGACAAAGAGCAATTAGCGAATGTGCAATTTAAAAACATCAGTTGGCATCACGACAAGGTTAACATGTACGGTAAGCAAGTTTTTTTACCTCGTTATTCTGCGTGGTATGGCAACAGCGATAAACCATATACTTATTCAGGTTTGACACTTCAACCAAAGCCATGGAACAAAGGACTTCTATTTATCAAAGAACAAATTGATAAAGTTGCGGGCGTTGAATTCAATAGCGTATTAATGAACTGGTATAGAGACGGCGAGGATTATATAAACTGGCATACAGACGCAGAAAAGGAGTTAGGTAAGGACCCCGTAATTGGATCAGTGAACTTTGGTGCGACAAGACGTTTTCAACTTCGTAGAATTGATGATAATAGCGAAAAAATTGAAATGCCTTTAAAACACGGAACATTTCTATTAATGCGCGGACAGATACAACATTATTGGCAACACGGAGTACCAAAGGAAAAGAAGGTAAAAGAGCCAAGGTTCAACCTGACCTTTAGAATTATCAATCATTAGGTTAAATTGTATCTGTTGTTACTCCCAATTTAACCCCAACTGTCAAATTAAGTCACAACTATCTCACATAATACGTGTCGAACCGCCCCGATAGGATTTTCTATATCTTGCCTTTGCGATATCAATGTTTTGACGAGTTCTTGTTTTCCGGCGTCTGATAGTTCGCAATATTTTATTTCTACTTCATTGCCAATAGACAATAAGTGGCCTGGATTTATCTGGAATCCATCTTCTACAATCAAGAAAAAATCGTTTTTGTGGATTATTGTGTCCGTTCAATTTGTGTAAACACTTTCATTAAAATAAGGGTTCTAATTAAATCTTCGGTTTCCATTTTTGGATAGATAAATTTCCAGATAGATTATACTGTTCCTGTAGAAAAGGCCGTTGTTCAGCTTGAGTTTTCCCTGTTCGTGATTTGTAAACCACACCCCTTATATTCTTTGTAAGTAACAAAGCCTTAACAAATTTGTGCCTGTATTCTTCGCTGCTGCTGGTATGGTTTTCCATTACTCCAAACTTTGTACACTTTATTAATTATTCCTTGCAAAAGCGTTGGGTTTATTTAGCATTCTTTACTAAAGCGTCATCAGCCGTTGGCATTAATTGCAAATTTCACCTGCCGTAAGTCGAATAGTTGCTGCCTAAGTAAAAAATGCAAATGTGCATGACGTTGGCACAGAAATCAATTAGTTAAGGGCTCTTTACCGATATACTTTCGAATAAGATTTTTCACCCGGAATAGAACATTATTAATTCTTAAAATTACAAATATGAGACGTGATTATAATTCAATTCGATTGCTCGCATTTCTCGAATCATCTTATTATGTACATTCAGTTGCTGCACAATTACGAGCACATTTAAGTAATAAGCTAAAAAAGGCCATACTGTTCTCGTTCATTTTGTTCACATTGCTCGCCTTTGAAAATTTCGCACATGCTCAAACAGGTCAAAGCGTTTCCAATCCGTCAAATGATCACTCGTCATTCAGCAAAACATCAGCACGCATAAGTAAGATAACTGATCAGCTTTCCGAATCACAAAAGATACAATTCGAACGCGAATTTGATCTGGCGGTAAATACATTGAACAGTATTATCGAAAGGTATTGGCTAGTTAACACAAACGCCATTGAGAATCTTTCAGGCAATTTAATAACCTCAACATTAATAGAAAAGATAGAAACAATTGAACAGAAAATCAGCCATAAAGAAGAATCGCCGAGTTACCAACCCCTAATTGATGATGTTATTGATGTAATCCTTGAGCACATTCCTGGAGTTGGCGGGTTGCTCGTGACTTCAAAAAATATCATTTCTGACGCGCTGGCTGCTGCTGATGTTGGCGAAGCAATACTGCAACCTGCATCAACCATGCAAAGTACTCTATCAACAATAATGAAGATTAAGAACGGAATAGACAAGGTTCGGGCTGCACGAACTGAAGACGGAACAAGAAACATAATATTAAATTACGTCGACTCAGTTAATGATTTAAAAGAAAATCCTGTTGATTTTCTTCACCGGTTAAATGGAAATCTCACGGAAATAGATGTCAGCGGCGGAAACAATGTTGATCGGTTTGTTAAGTTAGCTACTGCTCGCTATTTAAAGATTATCATTGATGACCTGCACCAAAAACAATTTTGTTGGATTGTATATTCCAAGAAGTCTAATGTCGACGCTTCAACCTTTCTTGAAGCATACAATGAAAACTTTGCAAATGGAATTTCCGGTCAAATATGGTCTCTCTCGCTGGAACCCATAGCACCTAAAAGAAACGGAGTTGAAGGTGTTCCGGATGAGCTAATCGTTAACATAGCGACTATCATTAATAAGTTGTTGCTCGATAAAAGCCTGGATCTTTCAGTATTTGATTTTTCATCAAGAGTTTACGTAAGGATGAACATGTACTTATCGCCACTTTTAAAATATCCATCCTATAAACCTTACTGGTCAACCCTGGCAGTAGCAAAAATAGATAATGCCGGAAACATAATTTATTCTTCCGCGGCGGGCAATTGGGACTTCAATTTCGTATATGATGATAATATTAAATCCGGATATTATAAATCATTTAGAAAAACAGATATGCAAGACCTTGATGGCGGCTTTTTTAAAGAAGTGCTAAAGGCTCGTAGTACTGACGACTATCAGAGAATACACAGCTACTTTTTGTCAGAAGTCTACTCAACCGAGAAATATTTAAAGAAACTGAATAAAGTGTTTGCAAGTTTCCCGGATTAGGGAAGACCTGAAGGCATATATCTAATAAGTGCACAATCTATTCCATACAAGACAATTATATGAAACAGAAACTTTTATATACGACTATTTTTATGATAATTAATGGAGCGCTTCAGTCCCAAAACTTTAGTGGCCTGGAAAACAAGAGATTACAAAAAGTGAGTAACGTATCTAAAGCGCTGGCTTCCGGATTAGGAACCCTGCTTGGTGGAAAAGTCAATGGCAATGTTGACAGTGTTCTCGTATTATACGACGGTGAGCGCGAACTGAAGATCCAGATTTTTTTTCAGGGCTATGAGAAAGCGGACCTGCTTATCAAAGCAGATGACATACAAAATATTAATCAAACAACGGGGCTAAACACACGCCTTAAATTAAGCGGCAAGACGAGTCCAATAGAATGTACCCTTAGCTTAGATCCTGCCATTTCTACTGAGCAGTATCTGAAAACACCATACCTCGAGATTCAAGCGGTTAAGCCTGGTGGCAGAATGGGAAAGATCGTGAGTTACGAGTTAGGAAAAAACTGGAACCTGGAGACAGATGATGCTAGCATTGTGATCAATGTCAAACCCGAGCCTATTGGGAGTGCGCGCGAAATCAACGAAAGAAGAACCAATGCGTCTTACCCGGCACGTACAATAATTTTTACAGAGAACAAACCATTTCTCGCAACAAAAACCTCCGGTAAGGCATCATCAATCGGAACGATTAACTCACCTAAAATATCCAAAGAGGGCTCCAAAGCATCTTCCACCCTTAGAGTTTATGCTCTGTCTCTGCCATCTAAAACCACATCTTCACCTGCCGATCTTATAAGTATCGGCCCCGATAATAATCCAATAAATCTGTGGACGACTATCAGCTCGGATATAGATTTTCAGAGCCCCCAGGAGCTTTCGAATATCAGCATGACCATTTTTCCTGACAAGCACCCGGCTTCTAACGTGTATTATTATCTCCCTTCGGATTATCATTTGAAATATGACGCAAATATTGGCTCTGCCAAAGGGTATGATTTTAGTGTTCTTTATGGCAGCCGTAACACTACAAAAGATTCCGGTGAGGCGCCCGTCCGTATGGCAGCGAAACTTACCCCGGGAATCAGTTTAAAAGAATTGAATTTTATTTACGCCTTGCTAAAAGCAAATATTCCTTCCGCTAAAGAGCTTCGTATGATGCCTTTACGTGAAACTCCGACTTTGTCTTTTTCCAACTATCTCAATTCGCAATACAACATTCCTCAAAATAACATCGCTGTAAGCGCGGGGTCTGATTTTTCTGGAGATATACGTGTTGGATGGCAAACCGATATGAATACGAAAGAATTTATTGAGACGGCGTTGCTTTCCAGGGAAGGAATTAACGCTGCTCTTATTCTGAAACCGCAATTTGAAGACATTGTTGATCAGCAAATTCCTGTTGTTATAAACTTCGCCGATGCCAAATCTTTTGGCAAGATCGTATTAAATCCACTCACCTGGCGTACCGAAAAATGGAGGAATGGTACGCCGTTTCCGCTGCAACTGCAGCACCTCAATATTATGGTAATTGATTCAGTAAAACATACACCAAAAATTTTTTCATGGTCACTCAAAAACGCTTTAATTCCGTCTAGGGGGCAAGCTTCTTTTGATGCAACCCTGGTGCCCCTTTGGTGGGATCGCAAGCAGTCTGCATTTATGTGGATTGATTATTCAGTAATGGATTGTGAACCTTGTACGAACAAGATACTTACAGCCATAACGGGCGGAATCTCCTCAAGCAGTACACAAACAGTTCGATTCACTATACCGCCGGCCGTCTTTGATACTTTGAAAGTTTCGTATTTTCTGATAACGCTTCGTTCAAAACAACTCGACCCGAATGGGCGAGCAGAAAAACAACTTCCGGAAGCGTTGAAAATAACAAAGGAGAGTGACAAAGCGTTTTTGGCCGGACCGCTTTTTATTCCATCCGGAGCAAAAGCGGCATTTCAATACAAGATCACTATGGCAACAACCGACGGAGATTTTATTGATTCACTTCAATGGATCTCCGCAGCAGAAACTGACATATATATCTCTAAATCCAAATTAAAAGATCTGTTTCCCTCTAATCAATAAATCCCATGAACAGAATTATTAAAAATATACTATCTATCCTCACTCTGGCTGGAACGTTAAATACAACGGGAGCGCAAACTGTTTCGCCAAACTATCAAATCATTCATAACTACAGGATCTACAGTGATGTATCGCATCCTAATATATTTTATTATGAACCAGCAAGCTTCAGGCTGTCCAGAGACGAAAATGGAAAACCTGAGTTGCACCTTCTCAAGATGCGTTACACAGGTAGCAAAGCAATGAATGATGAAGGGAAAATCAGATTTCACAATACGCTTCAGTTTAAAATTATAGCTGATAATTCTGATGCTGAAGGTTGGCAAATTGTCAAATCAGCTTTAAAAAAAAATACTCCTAATAGCATCCTTCTGCCATTACCCATAACAAAGTTTGAATCCTTACTGGTGTATACAGTCGTTCAAAATGAGGACTCTTCCCTAAGGATTTTGAAATCAGGGTTTATGGAAAATGTGAAGGACGTTTCAAACGTTAATGCAAGTTACTGGACTGAAAGAAACTTCTCTATTCGGCTGAGTAATGCAGATGCCCAGCTGCTGGAAACCGCGATAAATAATAAGCAGTCTATTATAAGCATGTCTTATGCCTTCTATGCCGCTTTCGCTGGTAGGACTGGCTCTGGGTTCAAAGGCAACACCAGCGACAGGCTGAATAAAAACGTCATTCAATATCTGGACAGTCAATCTCGGGCTCAAAACGACAGCAGCGTGAAAAAGTTATTGGTTAAGGCAGACGTGGTGGATCTTTCAGTTGAAAGTGGAAAGTGGAATGATATAATAGAAGAAATTGAGATGGATGAAAATCTTTCATTTAGTTATCCGCTATTAGATGTGTATTGCTACGACTTCAATAATGGTATTCGGCCGGATCTCTTCTGCAAAAAAATTGAAATAGAAGCAATCGCATTTAACGGCAAAAAGGTTACTGTCTTCGCGAATTTCAGGCAAACGCAACCAGATCAATTTGCAAAAAGTATCCGGTTTCCCTACGCAGTGCGTTACGATAGGCCATTTCGATTCAGGGTGACTGAAGTTGACATAAATGGAGAAAGCAAAATCTCCGAATGGAAATCTGTTAGCTCCTGGAACGAAATTATCGATGTCACCACCCAAAAAACCTCATAATATTCTAAACACTATTAACTAAAAATTGCCATGAAAAAAATAAAGACCATAATAATTTCTTTGTTCCTGGTTCCTTTGTTTGGGCAGGCGATTGTGAAATATGATGAAGGAGCCTTGTACATCAATGGCGTCGTGTTATTGCAGGACAAGGATAAAGCCCTCGATTATTATTATTTGCCACAATACCCAAGAATATCGCGTAAAGAAGATGGCACTTTAGAATTTCTGTGTATTAAATACGTAGGAGAAAATTCTGATGGAAACGGAGGACTTTTTCATGCGCTGGTTGAATTTTCCCTTTCGCCGGATGTACTGAAGAACCTGTCCATCCAATTACAAAAGATAGTTCCGGGTGCACGGATAGCAGGCGCAGTGCCTTTAATGCAACCCAAAGGAAACGATGGAGACAATATTCCACCAAGTTTTGAAATTGTTTCCGGCGTCCTTTCCCATAAAGAAGGGAAGGAAGCGTTTACTGAAGCGGTCGTCAGCTCCGGTTATGCGCCTCTCGCCGTAGGATCTCGGGCTGCCATAGGCGCCTTATTAAATCAACGGGGTGCAACTTTACTCTGGAACTCTTTTACAGGACCTACTTCCGATGTTTCTGTTACCATTCACGGCTACTACGAAGCCGCTCTCAAAGGCTACAACGCCGTTGTAACCGCCGAAATGAACACAGTCTATGAGCATTTCAGCAATTTAAGCACCGAACAAAAAAAGTATACGAAAAAGCAAGTTCGGGATATTGTTGACGAATTGACTCAAAAAAGTGTTATTAAAATTGAAGTGTTTGACCGGGCGGCAGGATTGGGAGCCAAGACAGGTGATATGGAATCCATTCTGAATATTATCACTACAAAACTCACTGAATTAATGTTTGATTCGAAATCCGGCTGGAGTGTTACACCTGAAAAAATAGATCCTTCAATAGGGTTCGATCCCAGGGGGCGGCAGGAAAAAAAAGGCGCTGGAAAGGTGATCAGTAACCTCGCAGAAGGAATTTCTGATGTAGTCGGATCACTGCCGGTTATAGGAATGTTTTCAAAAGGTAAATCTGAAAATCTAAATCCTGAATACGTTACCGATAATCAATATGTATTAAAGAACATAAAAGACATCCGCTCCCGAAAGTTTTACCTTAATCTCAGTAAGTCGACAACTATCCAGGTTCCTATATACAGTTCAGGTAATATAGGCGGCTTCTATTCCAATGCAGGCCGGGATGAGAAATATTTTCGCATTGTAAATATGGATGACCCCGCATTTGAACGCCGGAATATATCGTTCCAGGTTGATGGGGAGTTTTTGGATGCGTTTGATGACGTTATCAATTTTGTCACCGTTAATTTCCGTAAAAAATATAATGGTGATCAGGATGACGTAACTGACCAGATCAGCTTTACGACTGCTGACATCAAATCCGGAAAGACGCTTAAAGAAATCAGTTACCCGAGGCTGGGTAAACAAACTTCTGACTGGTTAGGTTATGAATATCAATTAGTATGGAATCTAAAGGGAAAATCAACAACTGTAAGATATCCCGAAAGTGAAAAGAATTGGATCAAAACAAAGGATCCGTTTATATCGCTGACACTGCCCTTTACTAAAGAATATATTGAGCTGGATGCTGACAGGGAACTTTTTAAATCGGGCAATATGGCTTCCGCCAATATTTCTTTTGCCGCAACACTCGCAGGTGAGAAAAAAGTCGTCAGATCGTTGATCATGCGTGATGCTGATCAAAACACCACGATTAAAACCGCTCTTTATCATGATCGGGCCTCTCCTGTGGTTTATCAGGTAAAATGGTATTCCGTTAATAAAGGTGAATTGGAAGACCCGATCAAAATAGTAAATTCTGATTATCTATTCATCATTCCCCCGGCAATGTAATTACGTAACAAATGAATAAAATTTTCATACCAGCAATGATGTTCGTTAGCCTGTTTGACTTTCGCCAGGCTAAGGCTCAGCAAATAGCACTGGACCGCGGGATAAAAGCGGAAAGTCTATGGTGTTTTCCTCTTGTAAAAGATAGCTTGCAATATTTATTCCTGCCTAATGATTCTCATCTGGCTTTAGACAAACAAAACAACCCCGAATTTTCTTTTATCCGTTATGTAAACAATATACCGAATACTACACAATCCGGAAATGATGGTATTCGCCAGGCTGCCGGCGGAGGGATCTTGCACTTCCTGGTAACCTATAATACGGAGGAAAAAGAAATTGCCAGGTCCCAAAATAAGTTAAGGCAGTTGCTGAACAATAATAAAATTACCATACAGGGCCCGGTCATCTTCACGGAAGGACGTTATGCGCTGGTGTCTTCTATTCTAAATCCTGAAAATGGACGCGGGGAAAAAAAAGTATTGGCTCAGGGTGGAGCGCCAGTACTTGAAGGAAGCCGGATCGCTCTATCCTTCGAACTGGATTCTGCGCGGTCAAAGCTTCTCCTCGAAAGCTTTAAGATGAATACGCCCGATATTTCATTGGTTTTTTCCCTTTCCTTCCAAGGCCTCACCGATGCCTATAACGCGAACATGACTGTTAATTGGGATGATGTCCGGAAATATAAAAAAACAGGGGGTGGGGCCAATCTTTATTTTCTAAGTGCTGACATTGAAAAAATGTATCAGGCACTGCAGCGTACTAGTGCGATAACCCTGCAAACTAACGGGAAGGAACCGAATATGGAAGCACTTGTTGCTAATATGTATTCAAGGCTGACGGATATTATCTTTAAAGAAGACCAGCCAGAGGCTCTTTCCGGTCAAAATGGCACCTCAGAACGGAACGATCTTTTAAGCAAATCGATAGACAATCTTATACGCGATAATGTGTTTTCCGGCATCAGTGCGCAAGCAATATATAAGCGAAGAGAAATTGCCACGTCAGGATCAAGCGTGTTTTACTTCAATAGCCGTACTATTTCCTCCAGGCAGCACTATATTACTTTTAATATCAGTAAGTTTTATAAAGAATATGGCAAAAATCCTAATTACTTCAAAACCGTGTCGCTCAATGATCCGGATTTTGAGCAAAGAAACATCTATGTTGGGGTGGACGGCAGCCTGATGCCTGAATTTGACAAGCTTATCAATAATGTGACTATTACGTTGCGAAAGCAACACGCCGACGGCAATACAACCTTACGCCAGGTTAACATCACTAAAAGTTCTTTTAACACTCAATTATCTCCCGTACTTTCCTACGATGCGGTGGGTGACAGCGACCGTATGGCCTGGTTAAATTATGAATATAAGGCACAATTCGATTTTAAAGGTGGGAAGCGCTATGAAACGCTTTGGCAGTCGCAGAGCGCTTCCATGATAAATGTTTTTGTTCCGTATGAGAGGAAGACGATCCGCCTCGAATGCGATGCTGCATTGTTAAAAGAAAAAGATGTCAGGGCTGTGATCATTCAAATAGAATATCCCTTCTTTGGCGACACTCGCAAAATAGAAACATTTCTAAAACCAGAAGAAAATATAGAAAGTAAAATATTTGATATTACGATGCCTTTAAACCAGCTTATGTATCATTATACGCTAAAATGGAAATTTAAAAATGGGACGGAAAAAGTGTCGAGTGGAGACAATGATCACGAATTATTATTTCTTGATAACATACCCGAACAATAGTATGCCATAATGCAAAATGACGATTCAATAATAAATTTTTAACTGCTATAAACTTCTTTTATGCAAAATAAGTTGTTCTCAGCAACGCTACTCATCCTATTATGCGTGCTCCATTCAAAAGCTTTTTTCGGCCAGGATCTTGATTATACAAGTCAGCGAACCGTGCATCTTAGGGACGGAACTGCTGTCACGCTATTTGCACAGGTAATCGGAACGGGTGCTGATGCAAGAGCCGGAAAAAGTTATTATTATTTGCCTCCTGAAATAATGTTGGCAAAAAATCCTTTGACACAGGTCCCTCAATTCCTGTTCCTGAAATATCTAACGGAGGAGCGGGAAGATCAGGGCGGAGTAAGCGGTGCGTTGCTTCATTTCCTGGTCAAGTGGGGTGTCCAGCCTTCCCAATTAGCGGAATTAAAGTCGAAGCTTAATGCAGAAGTCCCGGGCAGTGTAATAAAAGGCCCTGTAAAACTGTTCCCGCCCGATGGAGATTCATATGCCATTACATCAGCAACGCTAAATGATAAAAGTACTATGACAAGAAGCCTCGTTGCTTCAGGCACTGCTCCTCTGCTTGAGGGTGAATTATTAGCGGTTGCAGCCAATCTTAATAAAACCGGTGCCCAATTGCTTGCGTCAACATTCGAAAAGACAAAATCGGTTACTGATGTTAGCGTTACATTCAGATACAAATATTTTACACGGATTAATGGGTTAAGGGCAAAAATCACCATTGATTATCAAAAAGTCGCCGAGCTTAAGAAATTTGACAAAAAACAAAATGCGAAAGATTGGAAAGAAATACACACCCTGTTAGATAAGTTACAGGAAACCCAGGCTATTAAAGTGTGGATAGACCAGGGCATTTCGAATAGTGTTTCAGATAAGATGACTGAGATTATTTTCCAGATTTTGTTAGCCAAATTGACAACCCCCGTCGAAGATACAAGCACAATAAAAGGCCCCACACAGGACGGCTCTGTGGGTGAACAAAAAGCTACAAAGTACGGCTTCAGTTCATATTTTATTCAACATCTCGCCCGCAAAAAAGTTGACGTAATAAATGTTGAATACAATTATCAACTGCCTTTACAGGCCCAAATTACCGGAAACCTTGCAAGCTGGTACAATAGTGTAAAAGATAACAGAAACTGCATTTCGGCTGTAAACCTGAACGATCCTTTCTACACCCATAAAGACGTTCATTTCATGCTTGAAATGGAATCCGATGAGTTATTTAACCAGGCGATCAACTACGTTACGGTTAAAGTGAGAAAAAAACGTAACTCCGGCAATTTCTTTAACGGAAGTGTGACCTTCAATAAAAAATCGGTAGCCGACAGTGGAGTTATCGCTACGCTTACTTATGCGGGTGGGGAGGATAAAAATCCTGATATGTATGAATACATGGTACAATGGAGCATAAGGGGCGGAGAAATGTATCCCGCAGCGCCGAGCTGGGAAAAAGGACAATTGGAAACTGTTACGTTAAAACCACCTGTTGCGGCGCGCAATATTGAATTTGAAGGGGATATAGAAAAGCTGAAAGCTTCAGACATTACCCGCGTTACGCTGCAGGTTCGTTATAAAAAATTTAATGAAGAGTGTGAAGAAAACATCAATATTTCGACTGTCAAAAATGAACCAATCGTAAGCAAAACAATCTTTATGGACAGAGAGGCAACCGCGTACGTATATCGCCTCATTTTTAACCATGCCACTTCAGGTAAACTGGCGCTTCCATGGACCGCAAAAGTAAATGATAACTATGTGTACGCCCTGATACCGGATGAATTAACCAACGCGTCTTCGGCGTTGTTCACTAACGCTGCTGAGGCGGGAAAAAGCATTTCGCCAACGGAACCGGGCGGTAAAGTGACCACTGATAAAGTTTTAGAAAGCTTCAAAGACGTTTTAGGAACCAATAAAAATGCCCAGCATTAGTTCTGTTTTATAAACGTGTGATCCTTACACAAAAAATCAATGACAATGAAAAAAATAATTGGATACCTGGCATGTGGCGTACTCCTAAGTGTAAGTACAACTGTCATGGCGCAACAAATCAATCTCGACAAAGCAATAAAGGCGGGTTCTTTGACCTTATTTCAGGAGATGACCAATCCAAACTCTTACTATTACTTATCCGACAAACCCCACCTGGCAAAAGACGCAAACGGGCGGCCCCAGTTTTCCTTCCTGAGGTACGTGGAGAACGCCAGCGCGAAAAGTGATCAGGCCGGTAGTGAGGGATTAGGCGGCGGCATCGTGCATGCTGTGGTAAGTCTGGAAGTTACACCGGAACAACTTGCTGAAGCAAGAACAGAGTTACAAAAAATAAAACCCGGTGCCCAGATAAAGGGACCGGTTATTTACACATCCGGAAAATTTGCTATAATCACCTCAATGGCGGCGCCCGCTAATGCTAATAACACTGCCAATAACAACAGCAATTTGACCAGTCAGCAAATAGCTGGTATTGGAGATGCCCCAGTATTGGATGGTGAGAAGGCGGCTATCTCAATATTACTGACTAAAGAAGGTGCCAAAATACTTTGGGAGTCTTTTAAATCCGGAACTCCTGATATCAGCTTTGCCTTTACAATGAAAGTCAGCGGATACCGTCAACCAATAAAAGCTGTTTTAAAAGCGGATTTTGACCAGATCTATAATCACAAATCGTTTGCGGCAGGTATTTCGAAAAGGTTTATGCAGGCAGACATTAAAATGACATTCGATGATCTCCGAAAAAACGGCGCTATTAAGCTAGAGCAGATCGGAACTGACATCCAAGTTGAAACTGCTATTGCCAAGGCCTATAATGCATTGGTAGACCTGATGTTTGACAAAGCCGATAACGCGTTTAAGTTGCCGACACCTGATGGTACAGGCAACACAACATCACTTTCCGACGAGGCAAAAACAATACTCACCACAAACAGAGATATGGATAAGGCGGATAAAGCTGCGAAGGTATCCCAGGTAGATGAAAATACAACGCAGGCAAATTCCGCTCGTGCTACCTTAAAACAAGAGCTTGCAGTAATTGATGAAAAGGAAAAGAAGGAAATGAATGCTTTAGAAGAAAAAATAAAAGCTTTAGATGAAAAGGAGAAAGAAAAAATAAAAGGAATTGATGAAAAGAAAAGCGATGCTGAAAAGCTGGAAGAAAAAGTAGCCATAAAAAAGGAATTTGACGATAAACGTGATCAGATACGTGATCAGCAAACGGTTGTAAAGAACACCTCTGACAAAGACAGAAATGATGCACAGGAAAAAGCCAACACACTTATTAGGAACATTGACAAAAAAGATCAGATCAGGGAAACACCTGTGTCGGATTTCGCTGTCAAGCTGTCATTTACAATGAAAAAATCGCGGCAAAAAGGAACCTATACTATTGACCTGAGCAAATCCCTTTCAGGGGAATTTACAACACTTTTTGCCGAAAATATTGGCAATCTCAGCGTTCACTTAAATAATAGTAATGTCTTCCGGCAAGTGAACCTGAACGACCCGTTATTTATACAACGCGAGATAATGGCGTACGTGGATGGTGCGAATGCACAGGACTTTGGAAAGTATATAAATTTTGTAACCGTTCGCCTCAGAAAGACTCACGAAGACGGGAGTATAACAAACCAGGAGATAAGGATCGACCAAAAAAACTTTAACACCGAGGGAAATAATTTTCGCATGATCTATGGATGGAGCGGCGATGATGATCGTAAGAAATGGATGAATTATGAATACGAAACAGAATGGAGCTTTATGGGTGGCCAAATGGTTAAGGTGCCTTCTCAAAAATCCCAAAGCAATGCAATAGCCCTTTTACCTCCTTTCGAGAAACGGACAATTGAATTTTTACCGGTTCCAACCAATGCTGCGCCGGATGGGATACGTTTAATCACTGTCAAAACATACTATCTTCTTAATGGGGTCGAACAAAGGAAAGTCGTAACCCTTAATCCCGCATCCGGGAAGCCGTTTCAAAATCTTCAATTTTTGCTGCCAGCCAATTCGTATGAGTACCAGTATGAAATCGAGTGGAAATTAAACAACAACCAGGTCAAATCTTCAGGAAGACTGACCACCGTAAATGATGTTCTTGATGTAGGAACTATACCAGCAACATAAACATGATTTACCTTCTGTAATGAGTACCTGGTTGATAACAAAAACATTAATCGAAAATGATGTTTTTCAGTCACATAAATTATCAACCAGCACTCCTTATTTGGTGACCATTGACTAAACTTTAAGATTAAATCTTCGATTAACAATTCATTGCGCAAATACATTCGAATCCAACCGGACCAACTCCATTTCAATTTGTTGATCGTGCAGGTAGATCCGGTATTTCCTGGGGGCCCTTGCTATGTTTTTTTCATCCAACTCTCCGGACTGCAGTGCCCTTAAAACCTCAATGATGTCGTGTTCCCATTCAAGGATCCTGCATTGCCCTTCCGGCAAATAACTCAGTTCATTGATGATCATCTCTAATCCCAATACCTCCTCCAGGAAAGGAATGGCCAAAACCCCGGTCTGTATTTTTTGCCGGACGAAGCGGCCAAATTCCAGGACCTCATCCCTGAACTGCAGGGTGGTTTCAGCCTGGATCAGCCAAAATTCTTCCAACAATTTTACCAGTAACCGGTCTCCTAGAATGGTGCAGGTATTTGTAAGCTGTGTATAAACAGGAGTGACCCTGTTCATGCGGTAAAGCGAGCAACAGGCTGAGATCCCTTTCTGCCTTAAAACCGCATGTAACCTTTTCCGTTCCTTTGCTGATAAAACATATTTTGAGAAAAACGAGTCTTCGTCGAGCAGCACCTGCTCGCACAATTGCGGGGAAGCAATCAACCTTGCCATCGCGATTTGAAAATCAGGCGAGCTCATGGTCCAATGATTTTATTTGGTATTTGTTCCAGGTATTCCTGGCCATTTCAAGCTGCCGGTTCAAACCGTCAAACTGTAACAAATGAAAATAAGATTCATGAAATTCAAAGGTGATGCCCCCCAGGTTGGGCGCTTTACTGACTGCATAGTCGAGCAGTTCCATTACTTCATCCGGGCAGGGACCGGCATGAGAATCCATATAGGTCCCATTCATCTCATTGCCACCGGCAATATGCATTTCGAGTACCCTGCTCATGTCAAGTTCGTCGATGTAGGCTTTTGATTTGATCTTTTGATTGATGGAGTTGGCATAGAGGTTATGGATATCCAGTAAAATGCCTGATCGATCACTGGCCTGCACGAGCTTATTGATGAATGCAGTTTCCGTGTAATCCTGGTCAGGGTATTCAACGAAATATACATTATTCTCGATCAAAAACGGCAGCGGTATCTGACCGGTAATGTAGTCTATTTTTTTCCCGATCATCTCGAGGTAGTCTTCATCGTATGGAACGGGCACTGCTATTCCGGCATTATGATCGTGCGGGCCACTTGTCGGCAGTTTTAAAAATGAAAGGTGATCACTATGCCATTTAAACTGGTAGTGTTCATTCATTTCTTTTATAAAATGAATATAACCTTTATCGAAATGGTCCATGGTACCCAAAGAAATGCCGATATTGTGGGCTACCAATGGTACCCGTTCGGCAAGCCAATCCAGTTGCCGCCTCCATTGTGGCAGTTCGACAAACCTGGGATGAGCGTTTCTTCCACCATCGGACCAGAACATGTCAGGGATAATTTCAACATAGTCCACATGTGCTATATTCGCCGCCAAATAATCCGGCAATGCAGCGTTATATAAAAGTCCTACACCGAGTTTATCTACGTTTTTCATCAACATAATTTTAAAAAAAAATAAACAGCCTGCTTTTTTCAAAGCAAGCTGTAATGGACTAAACGCCCACATTCCCAATCTCGACGCCGATCTCTACAGGGAACACTTTTTCAAACCTTTCGCGGATATTGAAGTGTTGCCCGGAAAGGCAGGCCTGGCAGCCAGCGGGCCTGAATTTTGAAAGCAGGTCGGCCAGTGTGACCTTGTCCAGTTCCCTGTGGGATAGACCAGCAGGTACAAGGATTTCGATAGATTTCTGGAATTTGTCATCCCTAATACGGATTTCATTTAATGACTTCTGTGGCATTGTACATTGTTTAATTGTTAAGAATAATTGTTAAAAAATGTAGTGGAGGTTAAAACATGGCGTGTACGGAATCCGTTTCCAGGATTAGTCGAAAAATATTTGTGGAGGGAAACGACGAAATCAAAATATTTGGAATTACCGGCAAATTTTTAAAGAATACCTTGTTTAACTTTAGGTATGATGAATAAATCAACAGGGCTGAGTAAGACTGATATTATCCTCCTTGCAGCGCTCTTTTTTTGTATGCACACCCATGGACAGGTTCCGGTGGCTGAAGCTGAGATCCGGGAAATAATGAAACAGCAGCAGGCAGTTGGCCTCGCCGTGGCAGTAGTAAAAAAAGGCGAGATCATCTACTCCAATTCGTTCGGTTTGAAAAACATTGAAAAAAATGAGCCGCTGGAGAGCAAGAATATTTTCAGGATCGCTTCTATTTCAAAATCATTTTCCGCTACTTCCATTATGCAGCTTGCCGAAGCCGGAAAGCTTTCATTGGACGATGATTTCAGCAAGCTCATTGGATTTAAAATAAGAAATCCGAAATACCCCGAAACGGTGATTACGCTCAAAATGGTGCTTTCACATACGTCCAGCATAAATGACAGCCAGGGCTATTTCAGCCTGGATTCGATCAACCCGGAGCGCAGCGCCAATTGGGTGAACTGCTACAACAACTACGAACCGGGAAAGGGTTACCAGTATTGCAACCTGAACTATAATATGGTGGGGACAGTGATAGAAAAACTTTCAGGTGAGCGGTTCGATCAATATGTCAGGCGCCATATCCTCGATCCCCTGGGATTGTATGGAGGTTATTGTGTCGACTCGCTGGACAGCAGCTTGTTTACCACCCTATATGAGTATGATTCCGCCACGCGGAAATTCATCCCCTCGCCTATGGCTTATGCGCCCCGCCGTGAAGAGATCAGGAATTATGTGATGGGATATAGCACCCCGATTTTTTCCCCTACGGGCGGGATGAAGATCTCCGCGAATGGGCTCGCGAAATACATGACCATGCATATCTACCTGGGCCGTTACAAAGGAGTAAGGATCATTTCTAAGAAAAGCTCAAAGCTGATGCAACAGAAAATCTCAGCTGAAGAGGGCTATGGGTTGGCGATCAGCAACCTCGATAGCCTGATCGAGGGCAAGCTGATGAGGGGACATACAGGATCGGCTTATGGCCTGTATAGCGCCATGTTCTTTCAGCCCAAAGAGAAGTTTGGGATGGTCGTCATCACCAATGGTTGTAGCGGGGAGTATGCGGATGGAATCAATGTACTGTTAAAACAAATCATCAACAGCCTTTACCGTAATTTTATACACTAACTAATTTTGCCCTGGTTTTTGATGGTCTTTATATGCCTTGATTTAAAATACAAAATATGTCCGCAAACATCCAGTTTGTAAAAAATATGGTTTGCCAGCGTTGCTGCCTGGCCGTTGAAAATATTCTCATGAAGAGTGGCATAACTTACGACAAAGTGGCGACTGGCGAGATCCATTTGCCAATGGAACTCTCCGATGAACAAACGGCAAAGCTCGCTGCTGATCTGCATGCAATAGGGCTCGAACTGATCGATAACAGGAGAAGTTCGCTGATCGAGAGAATTAAAAACCTGGTGATCAAAAAGGCCCGCAATGAAGTGGATGAGAAAGAAAAGAAGACCACGCTTTCCGTGTACCTGTCTAAAAACCTGCACCACGAATACACTTACCTAAGCAGCTTGTTCTCTTCGGTAGAAGGGCGCACGATCGAATATTATTTTATCCTGCAGCGCATTGAAAAAGTAAAGGAACTCCTGGTATATAATGAACTGACACTTTCAGAGATCGCATTTGAAATGGACTTCAGCAGTGTTGCCCATCTTTCCAACCAGTTTAAGAAAGTCACCGGCCTGACTGCTTCTCATTTCAGGCAGGTGGGTGCCTTAAAGCGCAGGATGCTGGATGAGGTTTAATTTCACTCCCCTTGGCTAGTGGCTCAGGTGGTGGTCGGTGCGGACACCGACCACGGGATCCCTCTCCGTGGCTGGTGTCCTCACCAGCCACCGCGAAGTTTAACCCAAGATTGTGTAAACATTCCACAAACTAATGTAACAACGCGGCGTCTTCCGGGATGTATTTTTGTCCTATCAAATCAATTAAAAAATTTTAAAAATCAAAATCATGAAATCAGTAGTAAAATTGAGTAACCTAATTCCAGCCCAGAACCAACCTTGCAACAACCCGGCTTGTAGCTGCGAAAATTGCAATTGTGGTGATCAATGCACCTGTGCGAATTGTTAGTTCTCAGTTCCACGTTTTGCGCGAAGCCATTCCATGCGAATGGCTTTTTTTGGGCCAAGGATGGCAAGTATGTGATGTTTGACCCGGCTATCCTCTTCAACACAAGCTTTTTTCACATCCTCATGCGATTGACCCGCCCTGTTTTCTAATGCATTTTTGTATCATAAAAATTAACAATCGTTGCACCTAATACAAAATAAAACACCATGAAAAAATTAATTACAATGGCAATATGCATACTTATCACCGCATTCATAACAGCTTTCGCTGCTGAAAAACCATTGCCACAAAAACAATCTGATTACCAGATCTCATTCAACAGGATCGTTGTCTATGATGACATCGACCTGCAATTGGAAGAAAGCGATACCAGGAACATCGCTTTAATAGGTAAAGAGACTGATGTAAATAACATCGATTGGAAGATCAAGGACAATGTACTGTACCTGCAAAGCAAAAAGGGTTCCCTCAAGGATAAAGTAAAAGTGCAGGTTACTGTAAACCAGCTTAAAGAAATCGTGGTAAACGGCCAGTCAGTTGTTAGCTCCAATGGCGCCCTCTTGTCTCCAAGATTAGATGTTTACGTGCATTCCGATTGTTACGTAGCTTTAAAAAATACCGGCGAGATCCACGTGATCGAAGGTGCCGAAACAGAAGTCAATTTAAAAACAATTAAAGGAGATGTGAGGCTTGGAAAATAATCACCGGGGGTTGGGATTGAACAACTAAGGTCAGCAGGGATGTTGACCTTTTTTTATTGTTTTTTCGTTTATCCGTCCACGTGAATAGTTCGCGGCGGTGGCGGGTGGGACGCCAGCCGCCATCCAACGCTTCCCGATTATTTATTCCAGATCAAACAACGCGCATGTTCTTTTTGGCTTCAGAAGAGTCTGAGGCACAAGCGGGATGCTTGCGCCAATAAAGGTTATTATTTTTGCTGCAAGAACACGTGAACACCTTTCTTATTTCCCGACACGATATCCGGCAAACCATCGCCGTTCATGTCTTCCACCAATACCTGCAAGCCCACGCCGGAATCTTCGTCAATAAGGTGTGGGATCCAGGAAGGCTCCCTGCCGGGTTTGTATTCAAACCAATATAATACCGCGGCTTCCATACCCCCTGGATCGCCGCCGTTGTGCGCAAAGAAACGCTTGCCCGTTACAAAATCCTTGTTGCCATCTCCATTGATGTCTTTGAATTCCACCGCGTGTGTCTCTGAGAAAGTCCTGGAGATCTCATGTTCTTTCCATGATATATCTCCCCTGGCATCTTTTTTCTGTTCATGCCACCAGATGCCGTAATCGTGAGCGGAGGCACTCAGGATATCATTTAGCCCATCGCCGTTCAGGTCAACAATATACATTTGTGAACAATCCGCACTTAATTTACCCGGATGAAATTCCCAGTTCGCCTGCTTCCTGTCGGCAGGTGCCTTGAACCATCCATTTTTCAGCACCAGGTCTTTGATCCCATCCCCGTCGATATCTCCGAAGCCAATACCATGAGTATATTTCTCGATACCGAAACTGGTGTCTGCACTCACCACTATTTTCTGCCAGCTGGTGTCCCCTTTCCTCGAGGGAGATCTCAACCAGATGACCTGCCGGGCGATAGCGTCATTCCCAATCAGGTCTTCCCTTCCGTCTCCATCCACATCCACCAACATGGGATTTTCATTTCCCAGCGAATTATTGATGAGGTGTTCCTTCCAGTGACCTGGTTTGTTTTTTGGGTTCTCAAACCAAACAACGGGTTGGCCCGGGTGATCGACGCGGATATAATCCATCCATCCATCCTGGTTCACATCCATTGCAAAGTTCAGGAAGGAATTGCCATAAGTTTTTATATGGAAGGTGTCAGGCCTGGTAATTTCATGCCTTGTCCAGCCGGGCGACTCAAACCAGAAAGCGCCGGCAATGACATCGGGCTTGCCATCTTTATTTACATCTGTAACAGCCGAGCCTTCGGTGATGAATTGTGTGGTCAGCACTAGCTTTTTAAACTGCTGTGCCTCGCATGACACAGCGGGTAAAATGAACTGCAAACAAAAAAGTATTTTTTTCATGATGTGATCGTATCCGTTAACAAAATCATTGGCATGGATTTGGGCGCAGAAACTACAATATAGCAAACCTCCTGCACATAAGGACCACCGATCAAATTTATACACTGAAAAAGATCATCGCCATGACAGATGAAATTTTTGACCCTGAACTGACTGAAGATGAAAAAAAGCTATTTGAGGACCTGCTAGCTGAAGATCCGGACGAAGTTTCAGGGTTTGGCGCCCAGAGACGACATTTCTTAAAACAACTGCTTGCCGGTGCCGGCGGCGCTCTTGCGCTGCAGCTGGCAGGCCCTCCACCGCTCATCGCGGGAGATATCCACACCGCTCAACCCGAAGTTCCGCCAGGGGTTGAGCACATAGTGCGGGTCGCCTTTAAAGTGAACGGCACATCAAGATCCTTACAGTTGGATCCACGGATGACCCTGCTGGATGTGCTAAGGGAGAAACTTGACTTGACCGGGTCAAAAAAAGGCTGCGATCATGGACAATGCGGAGCATGTACCGTTATTTCTGACGGGCGCCGTGTGTTATCCTGTCTTACACTTGCTGCCTCCTGTGAAGGCCGTTCCATAACAACTATAGAGGGGCTTGCAAAAGACGGCCAGTTACACCCCATGCAATCTGCTTTCCTTAAACACGATGGGTTTCAGTGTGGCTTCTGTACACCAGGTCAAATTTGTTCCGCGGTGGCCATGCTAAGTGAAGTTAAGAGCGGTGAGGCCAGTTATGTCAGCCCCGATCTCAGTACGTCCCTTGCTGCCGGTCCATTGACGGAGGATGAGATCCGTGAACGCATGTCGGGGAATATTTGCCGCTGCGGAGCCTATCCAAATATAGTAGATGCGATCCGCGAAGTTCATTCAGGAAGAAATGTTGCGCAACACTGGCATTTTGTTGAACAAAGTAGTTAACATAAAGATCTATCCATCTTTCAATTTTACATCAATGAGACCTTTCAAATACTCAAAAGCGAGTACGCTCTCCTCCGCGGTCAATAAGCTATCGCTCAATCCGGCAGCCCGGTTTTTGGCCGGGGGAACAAACCTGCTGGACCTGATGAAAGAGGATGTAGAACAGCCGGATGAAATAGTGGATCTTACCGGTATACCTACAACAAAAATGGAGTTGATCCAAATCGGGCCGAACAAGGGCGGGATAAGGATCAGCGCTTTCGGAAAAAATACAGCGACCGCGAATCATCCATTTATCCGCCGGTTTTACCCGGTCCTTTCACAGGCGATCCTGGCGGGAGCCTCCGCGCAGATCCGGAATATGGCCACCAATGGAGGCAATTTAAACCAGCGGACGCGCTGCCCTTATTTTTACGAGGTAAGCATGCCCTGCAATAAGCGTGCGCCGGGCACTGGCTGCGGAGCCCTGGAGGGTTTTAACCGCATGCACGCCATATTTGGATGGTCGGATCAATGCGTGGCCGTGCACCCATCTGACATGTGTGTGGCGTTAGCGGCCCTGGACGCGACCATCGTTGTGCAGGGTGCAGGCGGAAAAACACGGCGCATTCCTTTCCTGGAATACCATCGTCTCCCCGGCAACACGCCCGAGATCGACAATAACCTTCAGCATGGTGAGATCGTTACAGCCATTGATATCCCGAAAAATAATTTTGGAAGTAATTCCTACTACCTGAAGGTGCGTGACCGGGCCAGCTATGCTTTTGCGTTGGTGTCCGTGGCAGCCATGATCGAATTGGAAAACGACAAGGTAGTGCAATGCAGGATAGCTTTAGGAGGGGTTGCGCACAAGCCCTGGCGCGCCTTTGAGGCAGAAAAATTCCTGGCAGGAAAGGCAGCTACCGAAGCGAACTTCAGGGAGGCAGCAGACCTGGAAATGAAAGTGGCCAAACCGCTTGGACACAATGGATTCAAGGTGGAGCTGGGGTCCCGCGCCATTACAAGGGCGCTTCAGATGGCGATGGTAGGCACGAAAGGATAAAAATTCCTAAACCTCGTTAGCAAAATACATCGCATAAAAATCTATACACACATGAGCGAAGAAGGTAAAAACACAGGTAAGGCCATAGACCGCGTTGACGGAATACTCAAAGTGACCGGAGCCGCGCAATATGCTACGGATTACAAGGTCGATAATATAGCACACGCCGTCATTTTCAAAAGTACGATCGCTGCCGGCAAGATCACGTCGATCGATAGCTCCAGGGCCGAAAAGGTTGCAGGCGTGTTGAAGGTGATCACCCATGAAAATGCGCCAAAGCTCAATGTGAATGGAGGCCTGCGCGGGGGCGCATTGTTGCAGGACCCTGTCATTCAATTTTATGGCCAGCACATCGGTGTGGTGGTAGCAGAAACATTTGAACAAGCCCGCTATGCGGTACGACTGGTAAACGTTAGTTATGAACAGGAAAAAGGCAGAACGGATTTTGAGCAACTTTCAAAAGAAGCTCAAATTCCGAAGGACGAGGACAGGGCGGACAAGGTTCGGGGTGATGTGGACAAAGCAATGGCAGGTAGTGAATTTACAATAGATTTCGTCTATGAGACCCCTGTAGAACACCATCATCCGATGGAGCCACATGCCACCATTGCGGTTTGGGAGGGAGGCGGGTTGACGCTGTACAATGGCTCACAAATTGTGAATGGGGCACAGAAGGCCGCCGCGGCCACACTCAACCTGGAACCCGGCAAGGTTCGTATCGTCACTCCGTTCATTGGGGGCGGTTTCGGATCCAAAGGCGGGCAATGGGCCAATCTTGTGTTGGCTGCCGTAGCGGCCAGGATGGTCGATCGCCCGGTAAAGCTCTCCCTCACCCGCCAGCAGATGTTTAATTCCGTAGGGCTGAGGCAGAGAAACCAGCAAAGAATAAGGTTGTCAGCCTCTGCTGAGGGCAAGCTGACGGCATTGGCCCATGAAACCATCACGCATTCTGCGGCCGATAATGAATTTATTGAACCATGCGGCGATTGCTCCAAATTGATGTATGATGCGCCGAATTCATTGATCAGTTACCGGGTAGTGCCAATGAATCTTATTCTCCCCACCTACACGCGAGGCCCCGGCAAGGCTACGGGCAGTTTTGCCATTGAATCGGCCATGGATGAGCTCGCATTCAAGTTGAATATGGACCCTATCGAGTTCCGGATCAAAAATGAGCCCGCGAGGGATCCTTCCAATGAAAAACCCTGGTCGTCGCGCACTACGGTACAATGTCTCCGGGAAGGAGCGAAAGCCTTTGGTTGGGAAAGACGAAAAATGCAACCAGGGCAGACCGGGGAAGGCAGGTGGATGGTTGGTTATGGAGTTTCGGCCGGTACGTATCCCGCCCACCAGCGGGAAACCTCCGCGCTGGTAAAATTGACCAGGAAAGGCAACTCGGTGAAGGCTAAAATTGAGCTGGCGGCATCAGACCTTGGCACCGGCACGAATACCATCCTTGCACAAACAGCCGCTGACGCCCTTGGTTTGCCGATCAGCAAGGTGAATATCCAGATCGGTGATTCGGACCTGCCACCGGCGGCGGGTTCCGTAGGCTCGGTAGGCGCTGCAAGCTTTTCGAACGCCGTGAATGACGCTTGTACTAAGCTCACTGATGAACTGATAGCCAGGTCAGGCAAAAAGTTCTTTAAAAAACCCACGGCCGAAGAGTTGATGATCGCTGAAAACCTCGACTATTATGAAAGCCGCGTGGATGCCAAACCGCCTGCAGACGTGGCAAAATATTCTGTAAATAGCTTCAATGCGAATTTTGCCGAAGTGTGGGTGGATCTATATACCGGCATGGTGCGTGTTCACAGGTTCCTTGCAGTAACGGGAGCCGGCAAAATACTTAATCCAAAAACCGCCCGATCACAGATCATCGGCGGAAATGTGTGGGGTATCGGCATGGCACTTACTGAAGAATCGGTTTTGGATCCACGTTGGGGTAATTTCGCGACACGGTCATTTGCCGATTACCATGTTCCTTCCAATCTCGACGTTGGGGAAATGGAGGCCATTTTTATCAACGAGGAAGACAAGATCGCCAACACGCTTGGTGTAAAAGGGATTGGTGAAGTGGGCATCGTGGGTGTAGCGGCGGCCATCGCGAACGCGGTCTTCAATGCGACCGGTAAACGGGTGCGTCAACTGCCCATTACCCCGGATAAGTTATTGTAATCGTCTTTTCAACCGGGAAACAACCTGATTGGCACAAGCGGACGCTCAATGTCATTTAGTTAAAGATTAAATAGCCCGTAATTGGCGCAAGCGTCCGCTTGTGCCCTGGTAATTAATCTATCCAATGCACCTTGGCAAAGCTTATGAAATAAATTCCGTTGCTGTCCCAAAATTATATTTGCGATTCAAGGTTTATCGTTACAAACAGAATGCGGTTATCGTATTGAACAAGGAACTGTAAGCTTGTAAGGCACAAGCGGACGCTTGCGCCAATATAAGGTTTTTATTCGCTAACATCTTAACTAAATGACATTGAGCGGGCGCTTGCGTCAGTACAAAAATGCTTGCACAAATTGGCGCAAGTGTCAACTTGTGCCATTAGGGTCTTGAAATAGATAATTATAATTTGCTTATACGCAACCATGTGCAAAAGCATATACAAAGAAAAATAGCTTTGTTAAATTGCTTCATCCCCCTACTCCGTCCGGAGATTGCGCACTGGGTTTGCCAGGGAGGCCTTTATAGCCTGGAAACTGATGGTGATCATTGCGATCATTATCGCTATAACCGTTGTGAATAGGAACACCTTCCAGGAAATGGTGATGCGGTAGGTAAAATTGCGCAGCCATTTATCCATTACATACCAGGCGAGTGGTGAAGCTATTAAAATTGCAATAAGCACGAGCTTCAGGAAGTCTCTCGACAACAATGCCACCAACCCGGATACACTCGCTCCCAATACTTTCCTGATACCGATTTCCTTCGTCCGCTGCTCAGCGCTGAAAGTTGCGAGGCCGAATAGGCCCAGGCAGGAGATCAAAATGGCGATGATCGTGAAATAGTTGATAAGGCTTGCCTGCCGCTCCTCGGCCTGGTAGTTCTTTTGAAAGTCCTGGTCCAGGAAGCTATATTCAAAAGGCTCGCCAGGATTAAGCCGCTTCCAGCTTTTTTCCAGGGATAAGATCGTAGTTGCCAGGTTGGTCCCGGTGGCATGCGCGATGATATAATTGAAATTCTCCCTGCCTAACAGGAATCCAAAGGGCTCAATCGCCACATGAAGGTCCTTGAAATGAAAGTCTTTCACCACGCCCACCACCGGCAACCTGTATTGGGTCTGGTCGGGCTCAAAGGCCACCCATTTACCTATCGCGTCACCGGGTGTGGCAAAACCCAGTTTACGCGTAGCTTCTTCGTTGATGATGAACTGCATGCTGGTATCAGAAGGGAAATCGGTGTAAAACAACCTGCCGGCAACAGGTTTAATATCCAGCGTCTGAAGAAAATGATTGTCTATAAAATTGATGTAAACGGTCTTCGACTCGCTTTTGGTTTGATTCTGACCATATAATAACCAGTCGGTAGGATTGAACATACCAGGGTAATACATGGAACCACCAACTGAACTGACGCCCGGCAATCCGGATATATCCGTTTTAAACGCCGGATAGATGCGCTTCGCAGCGGGGCTTCTAAGCGGTATGATAACTTGTTGATCCTTGATAAAACCCAGGTCCTTGGAACGGGTATAATTCATCTGGCCGGCGATCACCAGTGATGAGACGATCAAAACGATGCTGATCATGAACTGGAACACCACCATTCCCTTTCTCAATGAAATGGCCGAAAGCGAATTGGTAAATCTACCCTTCAAAACTTTGACCGGCTGAAACGAGGACAAATAAAACGCGGGATAGCTTCCGGCCAGCAGCCCGGTAAAAAACGCCAGGAGTATAAAGGCTGCAAACAAGCCGGAATGTTGTTGAAGGGAGACCAGGATGATTTTTCCGGACAGTTTTTCAAACAATGGCAGGAGAAAAACCGTGAGCACCACCGCGAAACAAAGGGCAATCCCGGCCATCAGTAGGGACTCTCCTAAAAATTGTTTGAGCAGTGATCGTTTTTGGGCACCCAGGACTTTCCTGATGCCAACTTCCGATGCCCGCCTGGAAGAACCGGAGGTAGAGAGATTCATGAAATTGATACAGGCAATCAACAAGGTGAGCACCGCGATCGAACCAAGTATATACAGGGATGTTGTACTGACGGCCGGGGTCACATTTTTCGTAATATCCGACCTGAGATGGATATCGTCCACCCTGGTGAGAAAGAATTTGCGTTCCTTACCCCTACCCTTCAGGTCTTCCGCGAGGTATTTGTTGATAAATGCAGGGAACCTGGACTCCAGTTTTTTCAGGTCCGTATTTTCCTTCAATAAAAGGTAAGTAAAGAACATGTTATTGTTCAACATGCTCGGATTTTCATTTGCCATCCGGTTCATGTTGCCGCCGCCGAATGACATAAAAAATTTGGCGTCAATATGTGAAGGAGTGGCCGCCGGCCTGAATACCCCGGTAATCCGGAAATCGTGATCTCCATTGGTGCTGCTGCTAATGCGGATCACCTTATTGAACGCTGGTGTATTCCCGAAAAGCTTGGCTGCGATTTCTTCCGAAAGCACAACAGTATTGGGTGCCGCGAGCGCCGACGCTGGATCCCCTTCTATAAAGTTATAGGTCAGGATTTTGAAAAAATCAGGATCGGCCACAAATCCCCTCGTTTCATAAAACAGTTTTTTGGCGCTGCCTTCCTCTTTTGTTTCCAGCAGTGTCTTATCATCCAGGAACAATGACAGGAGCCTTGCGTGGCCCTGGATCTCGGGAAATTGCTGCTGCATGGTTTCTCCCAAAGGTGCCGATGTGTTGGCGCCGCGCTGCGTTTCGCCGGAAGAGATAAATTCCGTACCCAACTGATAGAGGCGGTCGCGATGCTTATGGTAGGTATCGTAACTTAATTCGTTATAAATGTATAACGATATTAACATGCAACAGGTGAGCCCGATCGAAAGCCCGAGAATATTGATGAATGAAAAAACCTTGTTCTTATTTAAATTTCTCCAGGCAAGCTTCAGATAATTTTTGAACATAGGAACTATTTTGGGGATAGAAGATGAATCTGTTGCATCACAATGCCTGCCAGGAACACGAATGTTGATCTTCAGGCGGTTAAAAAAATTGCGATCTACGAAACTGTTCGTTATCGTACAGTGGGTGTACGCTTTTGGTACAGCCCGCTAAATTTGATCGCTGCCATATTGCCTAACATCATTCTTCCTGCAATACATCCATCATCCTGTAAGCCATTCTTTGGCCCAGCAACCAGGTACCATCCGTACCAAAATGGAGATGATCTTGGGGATACCTGGTTCCCTTATCGTTGGCTCGGTGGCTGAGGTCATCGGTGGGCACCACAGTCGCCTTCCGTACCGACAAGCCCATCCCCGAACCCTGGTCCACATCATGCTGTGCCTGCCTTATTGTGCGCATACCCGTTCCCGTAAGTGGCGGCGGGCAAACATAGCCGTATACAAAAACCATCGAGGGTGCCTGGAACTGGGAACGCAGACGCGCGATAAAATGTTTCAGCATGATGCCGTACCGCACGCTTATGGAATCTGCTGAGTATGCTTCGGCTTCGCCCTGTTGCCATAACATGCCTCTGATTATAGGCTCATATCCCCTGCTGCGCAAACTGTCCATCGCTGCATTTACCGTGTGCACCAGTTCGGCGAAATGGACACCCCATTGAATTGTGTCGGAATCGCTAAATCCGGGATTCCATTCTTCATAAAGGTTGCTGCCACTATGTGCGTGCTTGATGAGGGCAATAGTTGCCCCCGCGACCACCGGCCTTATTGCTGATGAAAATCCCAGTTCCGGGCCAAACCTGTCGGGCGACTCGGATGCCTGGTGCATCGGTTGCCAGGTATAGGGAGGCAAACCCGAATCGAGGTGTGGCTTCCCGGAATGAAATAGGATCACGGACCGGTTTATTTTCATGGAGTCCGCCATATTGGCCAGGTAGCCCTGCCCGGTTGCATTCGACTGCCCCGCGAGCAGGTACACCTCCGCCAGTTTTTTGTCATGGAGCATGGCCTTGAGCTGCCGCCCCAGGTTAGCAGACATGATCTGTGCTTCAGCCAGGGGCAGACCTTCAGGTAAGCCGGGGCGTTTGTGTTTGGTAGTAGAGAGCCATGCATCCCTGGTTACTCGCTGCCTTTCCCCTACTACCTGCACAAACTGCTGCGGATCGGTTAAGGCTAGTAAGCTTTCCGTGATACTGGCTGATTTCGATACCTCTTTAAATCCAAGATACTGAAGCACCTGCCTCGCTATTATCCAATGTCCCGTCGCTCCAGGATGTACTCCATCATCTGACAGGGCAAATCCCCGGAGTTTATATTTCCGGTCGAGCTCGCGATGGGCCTGCAGGTATTCTTTCATGGGATAATGAATATCCACCACCTTCCAGCCGGCCCTGTCACGCATGCCCAATAACCAGTCGGCATACCGGTCGAGTACCTTCGTATACCCGGCACTGTTACCCCTCTCCTCATCATAGTCAGGCGGAGTTAGATGAACGATCGTCGCGCCCCTTCTTGTAACTTCATCGTGCATAAGGCTGATACCTTCCTTAAATAACCGGAACCGGCTGGAATCAAATGGTAAGTAGATGCCATCATTCATGCCGTAACACGCGAATACAAGATCGGGTTTCACCTGGTCGAGCACACGTTGTAGCCTTTCCTGCAGGGCAGGCCTCGGAAAACTTCCCCCCGCATGGCCGGGCTCCGACAATCCAGACACTGTTTCACTGGATAGTCCCGCATTGATTACTTCGATCTGCCGGTCGGGGTAATGGGTAGCCAGGAATGCATCTATTGCGGTCACATAACGGCCATCCCAGGTAATGCTATTCCCCAGGAACAGGATACGCCTGGTGCTAGCTGTGAGTAGTTGCGCCTGGCAGGGAAAGTTTTGATAAAAGCAGGTAAGAAAAACCACCCATTTCATAAGGGTGGACAACCGGGTAACTCCACGTTGAATGAAGGCCATTATATTGTTTTGTGAGGTGAATGATGACCAAAGTTAGTGGCGTTCAGGCTTGTTGAATTCAGTTTTTGGCGATCAATGGTGTGGCATAGTGCGCAAGCGCCATGACGGTCACCTGTGGATTTACGCCAATGCTGGTGGGAAATACGCTGGCATCACAAACGTATAAATTATCATAACCAAACACCTTGAAATTTTCATCCACTACGCCTGTCTTTGGATCGTTGCTCATTACGTTTCCGCCCTGGGGATGACCTGACCCGGTGGATATATCCGGGGAAGCTTTTACATCTTTTCGCAGGTTTAGCCTCAACTCCTGCACGGTCTTATATTCATAGTATTTGAAAGTGTTGGGCATCACTCTTTCAGCGCCGCCGGTGAGATAGATTTCCGAGGCCATTTGCAACCCATCCATCAGGCTTTCGAAATCAACCGGTGTAGGCGCATAATTGATATCTCGGCCGAACAAGCCGGCCACCTTTACTTCTGCATTCGATGCCGTACCCACTAAGATACCGGTACAGGCCATGTTCCCGTATTGTTGCATGTTCTCAAAATGCTGATCGAACCAACCGGGCATCGCTGTTGACTGGAACATGGGTGGATTGAACCAGGTTTCCATTACATAACGGGTATCTCCCGTCTTTAAGAAATGGGAGATCTGCAGCCCATCATAAGAGTTCACCTGTTGATCGTAGGCAGCGGTTATTTGAGTGCCCAGGTTAAAGGCGAGCTTTTTGCCGGCATTGGCCAGTCCAAGATTCGATTTTAACAGCAAAATACTTGAGGATATGGCACCAGCAGCCGAAATAAAGGTGTTTCCTTTTATAGTGATCTCTTTCCCGCTTTTGAATTTGCCGGTCAATGAAACGATCTTACTGCCATTCCGGTTAAACTTGAGCACTTCACAATTCGCGATTATTTCAAGGCTGCCGGGATAAGAAAGCTGCGTTTGCGGTAGTATCGTATCCAGCATGGATAGTTTCTTGCCAAACTTACACCCGATGTTGCAGTACCCAGAACCCAGGCAGCCCCGGATGTTTGCCACAACCGAATCAAGTTCCGGCTTATCATATCCCATTTTCTTGCATGCCTCTGAAAAAAGCCTGCCTCCCGGGTTAAGAAACTCGTCGATCGTCATGAGGGGCGTGTGGCTGATCTGCATCATCTCATAAATAGCCTGCATGGAGGCGCGGTATTTTTGGCGATCGATCCCGATCCCCATTTCATTCACCCATTTGTCGAGGATATGTTCAGGCGTTTCGAAACAGACTGCATTGTTCACGACCGTGGACCCGCCAACGCAACTACCCTGGAACACCTGGAACCGGAAATCCCTTGAAAGCTGCAAGGCACCATCCGCATAGAGCCGGGAAACCATGTCCACTTCATCTTCTGTGAACGTAGCCGTTTGCTCGAGCCCGCCGCGTTCCACAAGGATCACCTTTCTACCCAACTGAACCATTTGGTTGGCCAGTATAGAAGCTGCTGCACCGGATCCCACAATAATAACATCACCATTGATTTCAGTTGTATTTGAAGGCGCTTCTTCCATCACCTTCAATAATGCGGCCTTTGAATGACTGCCAGGAAAAACCTTGTATCGTTCATCCACATTTCTTTTTGAAAATGGCGAATACCCGATACTGTTATAAACGCGGGGATCGCTATAATAGCCCATGTAGCACAATTGCTTGGACATTCTTATTGCCGCCTGGACCAGTTCCTTATACCAACGCGGAAAATTCTTAAACTCAAGGTCGGTGAGAAATCTTTTTTTCAGGAAGGCCAGCCTTTTATCAGGCTGCATAAGGCTGAGCAAAGGGTTGAGTGAAAACAGCGGATAGACTTCCATTGCGGTCAATACCAATTTCATCACCCATTTGCTCCGGGCCCGGAAACTCACCAGGTAGGTATCCACATTGGTGGCAACTGAAAGCGCATCAATCTGCATTTTGTTCTGAACGACATTGCCAGTAATACATACCTCGGCCAATGCCTCTAATGTTTGAAATTGCTGGATGGACAGGTATTTTAGCCTGTACCTGGCCTTGCCTGCCGCCGCAAACAGCACCCACAAAATGGCTAAGATGACCCCGTAACATAACATCGACCAAAGGTGGCTGCTGCCCAGGGTAGCCGGCTTGCCACTTATCCATCTTATGGCCGTCCAGACTATAGCGATCATCAACATCCATTTGAACAGCCGGATCAAAGCACTGAATCGCCGCACATCGCCCACCGAAAGAGCCAGTAAACTTATTATCAGTAAACCCTGTATGAAGGAATTGTTGGTGGAAATAGCATAGCAGATCTTGATAATGCTTTTGAGAAACCCAGGCACGATAACTGGAACCAGGTGGAGAAACATAATGACCGCCGAGAAGATCAGCAGGAATTTCAAGAAGGTCTTTAAGCGGACTTCCGCCTGGGTTAATGCTTCGTTTATGATAGGTTGCATCAAAGTAAGCTGATTAGTTAAAAATGTAAATAACTATTGCGGTGATGGCTGACCAGCCAAGCCAATCCCATGTTAATGATATAAAGTATTTGATTAAAATGCAAGGCCACTGAGCACCGACCTTTCTTTATGGTGATGGCGTAGATGGTTGCAAGTAGGCGCAGGGAACATTTTTGGGAGTATAATCAATTCCATAGGAATACTTCAACAGGGTGCTGACAATGGTTGATATCGTGAGTTCATTTCTGTGCATCTGCGGTAGCAATCCCATCATCGCGTAACTCACAGGGTTAACCGCTGGGATCAGTGTTTCCCAATTATAGCCCTTGCCCCAAATAAATCCCGCTACCGTGTGCTTCAGATCTGCCGAATGTTGCAGCAGGAACTTCAGCATTTCAAAGGATTGATTCGAATTTTGATTAACTGTATGAAAAATGGGGGTTTGTCCACCGAAGCCGAACTCGTCCAAACCCGCCAACGCATTCACCCCCGCGCCGTATTTGACCAGTTTTGCGGCGCAAGCAACATGATTGAATTCAGCACAAATGTGCATCAGGGTCACTTTGTACAAAGGTGTATAGGCGCAACGGAGAGTATATTCTTTCTCTAACAAGCCGGGCTCAACGTTCAGTAGCAGGTCGAGTGCGGCGGCATCGTCTTGCAGCACCGCGAGTAAAGCAGCATCTGGAAATACCAGCCCATATTCGACGAAGGCCTTGACACAGTCCTTGAACCGGTTGCTCCTGGTGTATTCACTGGTTAATTCATAAATAAGGGGTTCACCACGAAACTCATGATTGGGATGAACACCATTATTAAAGCATTCGCGTATGCCTTCCACTGAGTGAAGCTCAATCTGGTCAACGATTTCGCGCAGGTGATCCATGACTGATAGCGGTAGCCTGGTTGTTAGATGATCTGTTCATTAGAACTAGCGAAGTCGGAAGTTACTGCACCCTGGAAAAACGAATAGGTCCTTATATCAAGGCTGCTGGTCGCTTCCAAAAGCTGGCGGGAAGGCTCTCCATAAATTTCGGCGCTGAATTCCGACAGTTCAATCAACTTGCTTAGCGCGCTATTGACGTTTGCTATATGTTCCAATAGGGAGGCCGAATCCGGGTATTGCTCATGCACGACACATTCCGTTTGATCTTCATTAAAGAACCAGTCGTACTGAATCGTGTCCTGGTCTCTTTCCTTTACCAAAGCCAGGCATTCCCGGGCGTATTTTTTAAATTCATCCAGGTTCTCCCGGTGCAGTCTGAACCTGGCAGTTACTTGCAGATAGTTCATAATGAGTGCGATTTAATTGGATTAAAGATTACTCTCCTGCCATATTGAAGGCGTCCCTGCCTTACTCACAACAATTTACCATAAAATTGTTTAAACTGCAAGTGGAGCATTTGTTTACATTGGTTTCCCGCTATGGTCGGAGGACACCGACCCACGGGGAGGAGGGGTACGCCTGGCTGGTGTCTACCAGCCACAACCGGGCTTCCGCCATGAACCGCTGCCACACCAACTCCCCGTGATCGATGTCCCCACCCACGACGGGTAAAAGGGGTGCTGTGGACGGTGTCCGCACCAACCACCTGGCATCAAAGATCGAAAATGCTTTTTGCCTTCTTTAAGGTCTTATCCAGGTCGATGCCCTTCGATAAAACACCTTTGAACAGGTCTCCCTCTTTCTTCGCACGCTCGACAGCGTTGAAGATGGTAAAGTCCGACATCTTCAATCCCGGCTTCACTTCTTCCCAATGCAAAGGCATGGAAACAGTCGCGCCTTTTTTAGGCCTTAGCGAATATGGGCAGGCGATTGTGGCCCCCGGCCTGTTCTGGAGGAAATCCAGGTACATCTTTCCTTTTCTTTTTGAGATGATCCTTTCCACGCTGGTATAACCCGGCAGGCGCTGGTGAACGATGTTTACAACGATCCGCGCGAACATCTGCGACTGGTCGTAACTATACTTTGCACCCAAAGGAATATAAACATGAATACCGGTAGAACCGGATGTTTTGCAATAACAGGGTACATTCAATTCATCCAATACCTTTTTTACTTCCTGCGCAGCTTCAATCACCTGGTTGAAAGTATTTTTATCAGGGTCAAGATCGATTACACAATAGTCGGGATTATCCGGTGACTGGATCCTGCTGAACCAGGGATTCATTTCGATACAGCCAAGCGAAGCCATCCACATTAGTACCGCTTCATCTGAACCGACCAGGTATTCTTTATGCTCCCCATCGCTGGTGGTATAAGGAAAGGTTTTAGTGATCCATTCCGGTGCCTTGCCTTTTATATCTTTCTGGTAAAAACTTGGTCCCTTGATCCCACCGGGGAACCGGTTAAGAGAGAGCGGCCTGTCTCTCAGGTAAGGCAGTATGAAGTCCGCTACCTGGTAATAGTAGTTGAACATATCGCGCTTAGTGACCTTTTCTTCGGGCCAATACACCTTGCTTAGGTTAGTAAACTTCAAATCATGACCACAGATCTTTTTCACCTGTGTCTCCTCCGTGGGGTTTAAAAGCGTTTTGCGTTGTTTTCCTTTAGGCGGTTTTACCATTTCCATATTTTTGTTTTCTGCTTTCGCGGCTACCAGCGTGGGTGCCGTCGCACTGGCGGTTTCCCTTATCACTTCTTTTGCATTTTTGTCGATACGCATTCCCTGGAAAGAAGGATGACGGAATACGCCATCGCTAGTTATTTCCGCATAGGTGATCTCACAAACCAGTTTCGGCTCCAACCATGTAGCTTTTGCTTTTGGCGGGTTAGGCCTGAAGCGGGAAGGCGCATTTACATCGGGCACAATATCAAACGGGCTCTCTTTGGTGACCAGCGGCTTAAATTGGTCCATCATGACAGCCTGGTCCTTATCACTGAAACCCGTGCCGACCTTGCCGCTGTAACGTAATATGCCATTTTCATAAACACCCAACAACAGCGAACTGAATAGTTTAGCCGTGTCCACATTTTTGGTATAACCCCCAATGACAACCTCCTGCCTTTTGTTGACCTTTATTTTTAGCCATGCCTTTGAGCGCTCATTTGGAATGTACTGGCTCGCAGACTGCTTGGCGATGATGCCCTCAAGGCCCATTTTTTCGGCAGCGTGAAAAAATTCCAGGCCACTGCTATCAAATGATTGACTTAGCCGCACCAGCTCGTCGTCAAGGGGTACGACCTTTTTCAGGATCTCCTTTCTTTCAATTAATGGCAAGCCCATCAGGTTCTTTCCCTCGTACCAGAGAATATCAAATATGTAGTAAACCAGTTCGCCATCGGCTTCGCTGCGCCAGTTCTGCAAGTGCCCAAAATTCGAAATACCCTTTTCATTCAGCACCAGGATCTCCCCGTCCACAACGGCATTGATCTTCCATCTTAATAATTGTTGCCGGATGGGATAGAATTTTTCATCAAACGATTTTTTGTTCCTGGAAAGCAACTCCACGTTACCGTTATTGACAAACGCCAACGCGCGGTAACCATCCCATTTCACTTCAAACACCCATCTCCGATCTTCAAAGGGTTTATCGACGAGGGTTGCAAGCATCGGTGTTATACCGGTTGGGATCTTTGCGACAGGCGCTTTTTCAAGGAGTGATTTAATGTCGGGCCCTGCTGCCGGATCCTTCTTCGCTTCAGGTTCAGGCGCTTTTGCGCGAAGTTTTTTTTTAGATGCTTTTGCTGGTGCTTCCAGGTTTTGTGCCTTGCCGTCTTTCCATACCTTCTCACCCGACTTTGCCATTGCAGGAATCGTTTTACCCGAAAGCACGGATTTATCCTGCTTCGTTATGTCCTTCACAGAGGCATACTCATCCTTGTGCTTTATCAGCAACCAGGAATTCTCGCCCATGCCGTTGGTTCTGACCAATGCGAATTCGCCCTCCAATTTTTGTCCATGCAAGGTGAATTTAAGGGAACCTGATTTTAATTGCTCAAGCAGGTGCTGTTCCTGCGCTTTCTTTCCCTTCAGGGGTTCGATCGGCTCATAGGTCCCCTCATCCCATACGATCACGGTTCCGCCACCATACTCTCCCTTGGGGATGATACCTTCAAACTGTCGATAATCAAATGGATGATCCTCCACCATCATTGCCAGGCGCTTTTGTTTGGGATCCGTAGATGGTCCTTTCGGTACCGCCCAGCTTTTTAACACACCTTCCATCTCCAGCCGAAAATCATAATGCAGGCGGGTTGCATCATGTTTCTGAATAACAAACATCAGTTTATTCCTGTCCCTGCTTTTCCCCGCTTTAGGTTCCGAGGTCTTGGTGAAGTCGCGTTTGGCAACATATTTTTCGAGGCTCATATGGATTTTTTAGAAGCTGATGGAGTGTTTTGTTACCTTTTTTGCAGTTGCAAAGCATGTGCCAATGCATTCCATATCAAGTGCTCTGCCGGTTCAGAGCGGTTGTCATAAAAATGCTGGTACGGTTGGTTATCTGGTGGATTTTTGTTTCATCACTGCCTGTATTTTCCCAACACCGGTATGACCGGAACCTTAGCGAATGGATACGGGGAAGGTTCAGCAGGCTTTGCAATGGGTTCTTCGCCTTGGTTGCTGGCTGGTGCCGGGATCGCAAGCACGTCCCCGGTCAGGTCATAATATATATTTTGTAACTGGTGTATGTAAACGATATGCGGCAACCTGATCTGGTCATTGATGACCAGTTGAAGTTTGTCCTTTGTACGGTAAAAATTGAAATAAATGTCGCTTGCAAATCGCTGGAAAAAACTTCGCTCACCGGCAGATACCACCGTAAAATTGAGGCGAAACAACCGGGCAGGTAGAATGGCAATGGGCTGTAGCTGCGGCAGCAAAGCATCCATGTTCACCAGGTCCAAACCTGTGATCTGCTTTACCTTCCGGTTATACTCAAAATAATTGTACACCCTTATTTCAATAATATCGATAGGCATAGAGCAGGCAATTTACTAAAAATTTTAGTATTCCCCTGGCTTTTATTAACCAAAACAACTGTGTTTTTGAGATAGCTTCGAATGAGTTGCCTGGGCACAGCTTCTTTATACCGGATCTTATTATCCTAAAATTTCGCCGGGCTAAATCTTTAACCTAAATTTATCCGGGGCCGATGGCGGCTTATCCGGGCGTGAATGACATCTTAGCAGGAGCGCATTAACTCCAAACCCCTACCTCGAAATCCTAAACGCACAAAAGGCTTATTCATGAAAAAAAACTTGTTGCTGGCGATCAGCTGTTTGATCTTCCTGGCAGCCAAAGCTCAAAACAGCGGTACAGATGGCTTTAAAAATTTATTGGCAGCGACCAGCGATCCTTTGGTTCGTTTTGATCTATTGAACAAGCAGTATGAAAATTTACTGGTAACGGGAAATGGCAACGTGGATTCAGCAGCAAGTCTTGAGATGCTCGGCATTGCACAGGAGCTGGACAATGATTCCTTGCTTGCGATCAGCTACAACATACTGGGCAGTTATTTTTGTGTTAATAAGGGCGAGTACAGCATCGGACTTGAATACCTGTTCAAGGCCATTCCGCTCGCGGGTAAATTCAATGATGCCAGGAGGGTAAGCTCTTTATTTTTTGACATCGGTGCCATCTATGGTCAACTAAATAACCCCAAAGAAGCGATCATGTATAACCGCAAAGGCGCAGCTAATTTGCCTGCGAGGAACAATGCGATGTATGATTTCATGATAAGGCAATACCAGGATAATATGGCCAACAGCTTTCTCCAGTTGAAACAACCGGACTCGGCCCTGCATTATGCCCAGGCGCTGAATGAAACAAACATGAGACTGAAAAGCAGGCAATATGATGCCATCGCCCTGCGCAATTTTGCCGCCGTTTATGAACAGTTAGGTGATAAAGAACTGGCACAGATCTATTACCATAAAGCGGTAGCGCTGGCCGATTCGCTATTGTCGTACAATAACAAGTTGGCGACCAAAAAAACTTATGCAAATTTCCTGTTGAACAACAATAAGATTGGGGAGGCAAGGATACAGGCCAGGGACTTGCTCCGGATGGGTGATGAAGTAAGCAACAATGAAATGAAAGAAGCGGCCGCCGGGCTTTTAAGACGGGTCTATGACCAATTGAATCAAATTGACAGTGCCTATTTTTACTCGCGCATGGAATCCACGATACATGCTTCCATCTTTAGCCAGGATAACCTCAATAAGATCGAAGCACTGAATTTTAATGAAAAATTGCGTAGCATGGAGGAGGCAGACAGGATCGCGGACCTGGAAGAGCGGCGCTGGATGAATATGCAGTATGTGCTCATCGCTTTCGGTATCATTTGTTTCATCATGTTGTTCCTCCTGCTGAGCCGCAGCTTTATAACCAACCACAAGATCATCGAGTTCCTGGGAGTGATCGCCTTGTTGATCGTGTTCGAATTCCTGAACATGTTGCTTCATCCTGTTGTAGAAAAAGCCACGGATCATTCGCCTTGGCTGATGCTGCTTGTCCTTGTTTGCATCGCAGCTCTGCTGGTCCCGCTTCATCACCGGTTGGAAAAATGGGCGACCGCCAGGTTGGTGGAGAAGAACAAGCTGATAAGGCTGGCAGCGGCCCGGAAAACCATAGAGCAACTGGAAAAGCCTGGTCACAATTAATGCCAGCCCCGTTCTAGAACTTCATTTCGCCCCAACCCTTACGGTATTCTCTTTTTACAAACTGGTTGGCAGCCTCGAAATTGGTAATTCGCATATTCGCCCCATCCCATTTGTAGGCGATATATCTGCCTGGTGTATCAGTATCCCCCGCTTTCGCGGATTTGGTCCGGAGGTTGAAGCTTCTCAACAACAGGTTGCCCATCAATACCGTCTCGGTGAGCGGACCTGCATACCCTACAAAGGGTGAATCAACCTCCGCATTCCCATAACCTGCGATGCAGGCGTCCACCCACTGCCACCAATGGCCGTCCATGCCTCCGGCTACCCGTGGGTATTTTGCAGGAATGTTGATATCCTTGTTGAGCGACAATGGCAGTAGCCGCGGGGCAAAGCCGCCCCAACCACAGCTAACCTTCCCCTTGGTACCCACGAACAGGGTTCCACCTTCATAATCATTGTGACTGGGGGTATCTGCAAGGACTTCATTCATGTTAACAGCAGGATCCAGTTCGTCGGGGCGATCGGGTACGATACCGCCATCCATCCAATAGAGCTTTAATTCCTTTCCATCTTTAAGTGTGAACTTATAGCGCAGTATACTTGACGGTGGAATGCTTTCCGAATAATCCGCCTCTTCGAATATCCCTGAGTAAACGGTGGTGGCGCTGCAGGTCACTTCCGTTGGATAACCCAGTTCAAGTAATTTGAATGCGGGCCCCATGATATGGCAGGCCATATCTCCCAGCGCACCTGTTCCGAACTTCCACCAACCCCGCCAGTTGAAGGGCACCAGGTTATCGATGTAGGCGGTGTCAGGGGCCGTACCCAACCATAGGTCCCAGTGCAAACCATTCGGAACGGGCGGCTGTTGTTTAGGCCATGGTATTCCCTGGGGCCATACCGGGCGGTTGGTCCAGTTGTAAACTGATTCGATATCGCCGATCAAACCTGCTTCAAACCATTCCCGCAATACCCGCATGCCATCACAGGATGCTCCCTGGTCGCCCATTTGGGTAATGACTTTGTATTTTTCTGCTGCCTGCGTCAGGATCCTTGCCTCGTAGATATCATGCGTTAGCGGTTTTTGCAGGTAAATATGTTTTCCCAATTTCATCGCGCTCAATGCTATGATAGCATGGTTGTGGTCCGGAGTAGCGATTGAAACAGCATCAAATTTTTGGTGCTCTTTTTCGAAAAGCTCACGCCAGTCATTGTAAAATTTAGCCTGCGGCAGTTCTTTTCGGCGTGGATCCGATTGCCTGTCATCTACATCGCAGAGAAACGACACTACTGCGTTCTTTTTGGGAGCCTCCACATAATGCCTTATATCGGCTGCGCCTTCGCCTCCACAACCAATGGCGGCGATATACAATTTATCGCTGGGCGCCGTATATCCTTTGCCACCCATAACATGGCGGGGTATGATGTAAAATCCAGCGGCCGAGATCAACGAATTGCTGATAAATTTTCCCCTGCTCATCTTTTTATGGTCTGAGCCCGCGTTGTTTTCTTCCATGTGCTTGTTTTTTTGTGGGAATAATATTATGCTCCTTTAAATATAAGCGATTTATTAAATAGGTGTATATTGTTTAAGTGATTTTAGGCGCTTACATTGGCGCATTCAATCAACCTCAATCATGAAAATAGCAACCTATAACGTAAACAGTATAAATGCCAGGCTGCCCTTGTTGTTAAGGTGGCTGGATGAATCAAAGCCCGATGTGGTGTGCCTGCAGGAATTAAAAACACCGCAGGAAAAATTCCCGGTCGAGGCACTCAGTGATGCGGGATACCAGTCCATCTGGCATGGGCAAAAGAGTTGGAACGGCGTGGCCATCTTATCCCGCCTCGGCCCTCCCCAGGAAATAAGAAGAGCGCTGCCCGGTGATCCGGAAGACCTGCACAGCCGTTACATAGAAGCGATGGTCAACGGCGTACTTATTGGCTGCCTTTACCTGCCGAATGGTAACCCTGCCCCTGGTCCAAAATTCGATTACAAGCTGCGATGGTTTGAGCGCCTTAGCCTGCATGGTTCCGAACTGATGGCAACAGGTCTTCCCGTGGTGTTGGCCGGCGACTATAATGTAATGCCGGCTGAACTGGATGTCTATAAGCCGGAGCGATGGGTGGATGATGCATTGTTCCGCCCCGAATCTCGCGCTGCCTTCAGGGAACTGGTATCACAGGGCTGGACAGACGCTATCAGGCACCTATATCCGAACGAGCAGATCTATACGTTCTGGGATTATTTTCGCAATGCATTTGCCCGCAATGCAGGTTTGCGCATCGATCATTTCCTGCTTAGCCCTCCATTGAAAAAACAACTAACCGCTGCGGGTGTTAATCGTGATGTCCGGGGATGGGATAAATCAAGCGACCACGCTCCTGTTTGGATTGAACTGACTGATTCAAAAAAACAAAAATAAATATCTTCCCATATCATTTAAACCTTAACAGAGCTCCCATGATGGATAGAAGGCAATTCATAAGGTCCACCCTGATGGGATCGTCAGCCATTTTTGCGGGCTTCCCTATCCTTAATGCTAAGGCTGCAGAAGCACCTTTGTCATCCACGATGAAAATCAGGAAAATCCGCTATTACAGCGCGCCAGGTTATAACAAGCCTTTATTTAACCAGGCGAGAGGAATTGTAGAGATCGAAACCGACGGAGGCATTACGGGCGTTGGCGAAGGCGGGTCCAGGGACATGGTGGAACAATGTGCGCAGATGATGATCGGGGAAGATCCTTTCAGGATCGAGCATCTCTGGCAGAGCCTTTACAGGGGCATGTTTTATCCCCCTGGTCGCGAAAAATTACACGCGCTTGGGGCACTTGAAATGGCGCTCTGGGACATCAAAGGAAAAGCGTTGGGGGTTCCTGTTTACGAGTTGCTTGGCGGTGCCACACGCGAATATGTCGAATGTTATGCAACCGGCTTTGCGGGTTCCAATGCCAACACCGAAGAACAGAGGGCAAAGGATTGCATAAAGGCGGGCTTAAGAAGCTACCGCATCGGACCCACAGGAGGCAACGGAGAGCAGCCTTTTGATTTTTATGAAAATGCAAAAAAAACAATTGAGTTCTGTAAAAGGATCGATTCAGCGGTAGGCGGCAGTGGAAACTGGGCGATCGATCTGCATACCCGGTTTGACCTGACCGAAACCATCAAGATCTGCACCGCACTCGAACAACTGGAGCCTTATTTTGTGGAGGATCTAATCAGGTCAGAAAACCCGGGGGTTTATAGATCGGTGCGGCAAATGACCAGAGTGCCCATTGCCGTAGGCGAGCAATTTGGCGATCGCTGGGATATCAATGAACTCATCGAAAACAGGCTGATCGATTATACGAGGGTGACACTGCCCAATACAGGGGGCATTACGGAATTCAAAAAGATCATTTCCATGGCTGAAACGCATTATGTGGGAATGATCCCGCATTTCACCGGGCCCTTATCCACCGCGGCACTTGTGCATGTGCTCGGAGCCGGTTCACCAAACCGTTGCATGATGGAACTGGTGGGTGGACAACCCGAAAGGCCCGCTTATTTCAACGAAGACTACCTGCTTTTTAAGAATGGCAAGTTATACCTCAATCCGGCACCGGGACTAGGGGTAAAATTCGACAGTAATAAAGCGGGCTTTGTGATGGAAATAACTGCCAAAACAAAATTCCCACACCCTGTTTTGCAAAGCCCAGATGGTGCCATTCACAACTGGTGACCGTTGACGCTTTAACTTTAGTTCATGAGGATCAATATATATTTTCTTTACAAGGGGGTGCTCTCCTGCCAACCTTACTAATGCTACAAAGCACAATAAAAAATTACCGGTGGTTGATAGTGACACTGCTATTCTTTGCTACAACCATCAACTACCTGGACCGGCAGATTATCGGCCTCTTAAAGCCCGTGCTCGAAGTTGAATTCGGATGGACGGAAACCGACTTTGCCCATATTGTAATGGCATTCACCGCCGCGTACGCGATTGGATTGTTATTTTTCGGATGGCTCATTGACAAGCTTGGCAGCAAATTAGGGTATTCCATTACTGTAATGCTTTGGAGCCTTGCCGGGATGTTGCATGCGCTGGCCAGGACTGTATTTGGTTTCTGTGCTGCGAGAGTGGGATTGGGTTTAGGTGAGGCGGGGAACTTTCCGGCGGCCGTAAAGGTAGTTGCAGAATGGTTCCCCAAAAACGAAAGGGCGTTGGCCACCGGGATTTTCAATGCCGGGACCAGCATTGGGGTGATCGCCGCGCTACTCATCACACCACTTATCCTTCATTATTATGGATGGCAGGAGGTGTTCTGGATCACCGGCGCACTTGGTTTTGTATGGCTGGTGCTTTGGTGGCGATTTTACGATATCCCTTCCAAACAAAAGCGGCTCACAGCACAAGAGCATGCACTGATCTACAGTGGCCAGGATTCAGCCGAGGAGTTCGAACCGGCAGGTAAATTAAAAAATTGGAAAAAACTATTTTATTTCCGGCAAACCTGGGCCATCATTGCCGGCAAGGGGCTGATCGATCCTATCTATTGGTTCTTCTTATTCTGGCTGCCCTCTTATTTTTCTAACAGCTTCAACCTTGATTTAAAAAAGCCCAGCCTTCAGTTGATGGTGATTTACCTAGCCACCACCCTTGGCAGCATAGGAGGCGGGTATTTATCCTCGCAGCTCATCAAAAAAGGCATGCCCGTATTAAAAGCGAGAAAGACCGCTTTGATCACTTGTGCGATGCTGGAGATCTCAGTTGTCCTTGCCCAGTTTGCAACAGAGCCCTGGGCGGCGGGAGCTTTGATCAGCCTGGCGGTAGCGGCTCACCAGGCCTGGGCCACCAACGTTTTTACCATGGCTTCAGACCTGTTCCCTAAGGAAGCGGTGAGCTCAGTGGTAGGTATTGCAGGCACGGCTGGTGCGGTTGGCGGCATCCTGTTCCCCATGCTGATAGGCAGCCTGCTTGATAGTTACAAGGAAGCGGGCAACCTTGCGGGCGGGTATCACCTGCTCTTCACGGTATGTGGCTTTACTTATTTGCTTGCCTGGGTCATCATACATTTACTTACCATGGGATCACGCAGGTTAAAAGCAACTGATCTAAACGATAACAACTAAATAGCGCTAATGAAAGGTGATAATAATTATTCTTCCGGGCGAAGAAGGGCCATGAAGACAATAGCCCTGGGTTCCACCGCGGGCATTTTTAATCTCCTGGGATTGCCCCCCGCCGAGGCGGGGCCAGGTAAGGTGGATACGGGATACAAAACCGGCATTCCTCCTGTGAAGATCAGGAGTGTAAAAGCCATTGCCACGGCGCCGGAAGGTTTGAACCTGGTGGTAGTTAAGGTTGAAACAACTGAGCCTGGTCTTTATGGCCTCGGTTGCGCCACTTTTACCCAGAGAGCGGAAGCGGTTGTCACCGCGATCAACAGTTATCTTCACGAGTTCTGCCTGGGGAAGGATGTAGACAATATTGAAGACATGTGGCAATCCTGTTATGTGAGTTCTTATTGGCGAAACGGGCCGGTACTAAACAATGCGCTGAGTGGGCTGGATGAGGCGCTCTGGGACATTAAGGGCAAACGGGCAAATATGCCTGTTTACCAGCTTTTGGGTGGCAAGAGCAGGTTTGCCGTCGAATGTTATGAACACGCGAGCGGGAATTCTCCGGAGGCCGTTGCCGAAAGTGTTCAGAAATACCAGGCTCAGGGATTCCGGCATATCCGGATCCAACAGGGTGGATATGGAGGTACAGGCAGCACTGCCCAAAAGCCAGACTTCAAAACAGCCGGTTATGGCTATGAAAATGATGGATATATGGACGAGCGAGCCTACCTCAAGGCTGTACCGAAGATGTTTGAGCTGGTCAGAAAGACCTGTGGAGAGGAAGTTGAGTTATTGCACGATGTACATGAAAGGGTTCAACCAATGGACGCCATAAATATGATCAGGGCCGTTGAAGCTTACCGCCCCTATTTTATTGAGGATCCATTTTCGCCGGAGAATATGGAATGGTTCAAACAGCTAAGAATGAGCACGTCCGTTCCCATCGCCATGGGAGAATTGTTTAACAACATCAATGAGTTCAAGATGCCCATGGTCAACCAGTGGTTTGATTATATACGCGTTCATGTTTCGCAGATCGGGGGAATAACGCCCGCGATGAAGATAGCGCGGCTGGGGGAATGGTTTAATATCAAGACCGCTTTTCATGGCCCTGGCGATGTTTCACCGGTTGGCCATTCGGCGCACGCGCATATTGATCTGGCCGTATGGAATTTCGGCATACAGGAAGCCGTGCATTTTTCGGATAAATTAAAGTCGGTTTTTTCCGGATGCCCTACCATGAACAATGGCTATATGTCGGTAAATGAAGTGCCCGGCATAGGAGTAGACATCGATGAAAAGGAGGCGGCAAAATACCCCATCAGCACCAAATCGAACTGGCAGGTAAGAAAAGGAGATGGAACGATCATCCGGCCGTGATAAAATTAGCTTTAATTTGGCGTCCGCTTGTGCCCTGTCCGCTTGTTAGCCGTCACGATATTCATCAAAATCCTGTTGTAAGGGCCTTTGTATAGTCGGGCACAAGCGGACGCTTGCGCCAGTAGAAGCCAATAGAAAATATTTTCTTTATCAATATTTTATAGCCTGTACACCGATCCGGTCGCACCAACCAAGAAATGTTTTATAGGTATCGTCCAATGCCTGCTTTTGAGCCGCAGACAGCGGTGTGGAAGGTATCCTGCTACTCACCTCGACGGGTAAACCTCTTTTCTGTAAAAAATACTTGGAGCTCAGCGGATAATTCGTCGCGATGGTATCTTCCGTTTTTGTCAATGCGGCCTGGATGTATTTTACATCTTCCTGCTTGTCAGGGTTAGTGGAATTGTTGCACATCCATACCAGGATCTCCGGGTAGAAATTACCAGAGATAGCCGACATGCCCTTGGCGCCTGCCTGCAGTGAATACATGGTGTTGGCCACACAGGCATCATAGAATTCGAGCCTGTTGTCTTTAACGAGCTCGATCTTTGCTTTCACTTTCGCGAAGTCAATCGAGGTATCCTTGTGGTAGATCATCCTGTTGGTTTCCAGCAGGTACTTGAAGACATACGGTGTAATGATCCTCTTGTATGGTTGCGGACACTCATAGGTGCCCAGTGGAATATTATCTGTAAGCTTGAAGAACTCCTCCAGGTTGCGGATAAGCTGGTCATCTGATTCTTCCGCTTTGGCAAACAGGCTGGAGATCAGGATCACCGCATTGACTCCAGTATGGTATAACTTTTTCGTAAACTCCGCCTTTGCAGCGAGGGTATCACCGAAAGAACCAGTGGATACTACGGAGGCAGCACCATTCAGCCTTTTTACCACATGCCTGGTCAATGCCAACCTTTCAGTTTCATTGAGCTGGTACATTTCACTGCTGAGGCAATTGGCGAAAAACCCTTTAACGCCTGCCGCAAGGTAGAAATCCATCAATTTCGACACACCGTCAAAATCAATCTGCCCGTCCTTTTTGTAAGGAGTGATCATTACGGGTACAAACTTTTTGTCACTCGCTCCCGGGCTGGTCATAGCAGCAGCGCCTGGTTTTTCTTGCAGTACACGGGCGGCAACACCTGAGGAAGTTGCCAGGCCGACCGATCCTGCTGCGATCTTTACTAGAAATGAACGACGGGATGAATGATTGTTTTCTGACATGCGATCACTTTTTTAGGTTGGAGTTTTTCTTTAAGAGCAAATTCCTGCCGGCAGATACTCATAAATTAATAATTTTTTTGTTGATGCAACCTGTGGCAGGCCAACTAACGCTTTCACTGCCAGTAATCGGCCATTTTTTTTCTTAAAAATTCCACGCTTCTTTCCAGTTGCTCCATCCCGTCCACGCCGTCCTCGATGCTGATCCAACTGTTGAAGCCTGCACCTCTCAGCGCGGTAAATATGGCATCATAATTATTTAATCCTTTGCCGATCTCACCATGACTCAGTCGCTTTGCATATCCCGCCGCGCCGCCTTCTTCTTTGCGGAGGTCCTCAATTGTTCCCTCTTTTAAATAGCGGTCGCTGGCGTGCATGGTCAGCACCCGGCTCAATACGCGGTCCAGGAGTTCGAGTGGGTCCTCACCTGCCAGGTAGGTATTGCTGGGGTCATAATTTACGCCGAAGCTGGGGTGATCGATCGCGGCGACCAATTTGCAGAAAACGTCGGCATGCTGGGCGAATTCGGGGTATTCCCAAAAATCATCTTTGTAATGGTTTTCCAGCACCAGGGTAATGTTGCGTTCCGCAGCATAAGGCAGGCACTGGTAAATACAGTCAGCCGCATATTTGATGCCTTCCTCTAACGGCAGTTCGGGCCTTCTTTGGCCAGACAGGACCCGGCAATAGCTTCCTCCAAGGGCGTGCGTCATGTCGATCCAATATTTTTCCTTCTCTATTTCCTTTTCACGAAAAGCCTTCTCGGGATGAGTAAAATCCGGCGAGCAGCACATCATCGGGATGCGTTTCCCATGGTCTTCCACCATGGTCCTGAACCTTGTCCAGTTTTTCCGGTCTCCCATTTGCAGGAAGCCGGCATACCATTCAAGACCATCAATATCCAGGTTAACTGCCAGGCTGATCCATTCTTCGAGGCTCATTGTTCCATCCTTGCAGAGCGCGTTCATAAAAGCTTTGGGAAATACCGCGAGTTTTGGCATAGCTTAATTAAGGTTGGTGCTTAGGAGGGTTACGGCCGATCAGGGGATACTGCTCCAGGTCCACTACCTGGCCGCTAACCGGGCCAGATTCATCAGATAGCCAGTAAATGGCGGACGATGCAATTTCTGCAGGGCTTAGGATCCTGCCGGCAGGTGCATACATTACAGAAAGGTCCTTGTACCAGTCTGCTGGCTGCCCCTGTTCCTTTTTCCGCTGCATTTCTGTCTCTGTGAGCACCCAGCCTGGATTCAACTGGTTTACGCGTACACCATTTTCACGATGCAGGGTATCACCAAGATTCCTGGTCATGGACATTAATGCTCCCTTGGTCATGCTGTAGGCCAAAAGATTGGATTCCCCGCAATAGGCATTGACTGATCCTATATTCAGAACAGATCCTCGTTGGGCCGTAAGATGTGGCAAGGCATCTTTAATAAGGTTAAAGGGCGCGAAGGTATTCACGGAAAAAAGTTTTTGCAGGTAGGCGGTGTCCGTTGTTTGGATATTGGAAGAAGCAACAATAGCAGCGTTGTTTACCAGGCCGTCCAGCTTACCAAAATTCTTGATGGCGAGTTCGACCAGCCGGGCCGTTGCACCAGCAGCACTGATATCTTCTATCTGCAATACTGCCCGGTCCTTGCCAATTTCGGTCAGCACTTCATTGCCCAGGGACTGTTCCAATCCATTCAATACTACCCGGGCACCCTCTGCTACACAACGAATTGCGATAGCCTTGCCGATCCCTGTTGTGCTGCCCGTAACGATGATCACTTTATCCTTTAGGCGCATATCATACAGGCTTTAAAATACTTTTTACCACTTCTCCCTTGTGCATCTTTTCAAAGGCCTCATGCCACTCGGTGATCGGCCAAACACCTCCTATGATCGGTCTTACATCCAGTTGACCACTGGCCAGTAAGGCAATTACTCTTTCCCATATCGGCCAATTATGACTAAAACTTCCCTGCAACGTAACATTCTTCTGAACAAGCGGATCCAGTGAAAATCCTAGTGGTTGGGGCCCCCACCCCACTTTGGTAATTTGGCCATTTGGCCTTACCAGTTCAAGCGCAATCTTTAATGTAAAGCTGGACCCTGCAGCGTCTATCACCAGGTCGGCGCCTAAGCCATCGGTGCGCCTTGCCCATTCTGTTGCATCACCCGTAATGGTATCACAACCATATTGCGCGGCTATATCCAATCGCTTCCTATCGGCCTCCAGGCCGGTAACTGCCACCTGGGCACCACAAAGTTTGGCCATCGCTGCGCAAAGTATCCCGATGGTGCCAGGTCCGATCACGATCACCCTATCCCCCGGCTTTATCCGTGAATTATTAACGACAGCATTGAAAGCAACACAACAAGGCTCAGTAAGGCATGCCTGCTCAAATGCAAGTTGAGGAGGAACAAGATGCAAACACCTTGCGGGCACTTTTACATACCTGGTCATGGCTCCGTTCACGCCATAGCCAAAGCCCTTCCGGTCGGGGTCCAAGTTATACAAACCGGTTCTTGAAAGTGGGCTGTTGGCATTGATCACAGCCGCTGTCTCGCTCACTACCCTGTCTCCCTGTTTCCAGTTGGTGACGCGGCTTCCGAGTTCAATAATGGTCCCGCCAAATTCATGTCCCAGCACCACCGGGTAATTCACGTGCCAGCTATGATCAGCCGTCCATTGATGCAGGTCGCTTCCGCAAACGCCTACATTGGCCACTTCGAGCAACACATCGTCTTCACCGATCTCCGGCGGTGAAATTTCCCTGATCTCTACCGAACCTTTAACGGAGGAAAAATTGATAACAGCAGGAGACTTGATCGCAGTCATATTTTAAATATTTATTGGTAAATTCTTCCAGCTTCCATGCAGGTATAACGTCAACGAATATACGAAGTTATTCATGCCCGACGTTTTCGTATGCGTGGATGGCATCGCAGATCCTGCGCAGCGAATCCTCCAGGTTGCCATCGGCTGTTTTAAAAGCATCTGCGTCAATGGTCAATGGAGCACCCAGCACAACAAGCGGAGCGCCATAGGCCGGGCAGCGGATCGCTTGTTCCAGGCTGAGGCCGCCAACAGCCTGAACTGGGATGTTAACGGCCTTGACAACTTCCTTCAATTGATCCAGCGGGCTGGGCATTCTTAAACCCCGCGCAGCGATGCCCCTTCGCTCGTCGAAACCGATGTGGTGAATGACATAATCGCAGCCGAGTTCCTCCAGCCATCTGGCCGCGGCAACCATATCTTCGCAGCCCAGGTTATCCCCCATCACCTTTACTCCGAAATCACGACCGGCGTTTACTACGCATCTGATGGTTTCCTCGTGAGCCCTTGCCATTACCACCACGTGTGTTGCCCCTGCTTTGGCCATCATTTCCGCTTCAAGGTAGCCCCCGTCCATTGTTTTAAGGTCAGCCACGATCGGCACCCCCGGAAAGGCAGCCCTCAGCGCTCTTACGCCGTGCAGGCCTTCGGCAAGGATCAGGGGTGTTCCGGCTTCCAGCCAGTCAACCCCGGCCCGCACGGCCATTTCAGCTGTTTTCAACGCTTCATCGATATCAGTAAGGTCGAGGGAGATCTGTACAATTGGTTTCATAATATAAACATTAATCGTAGGATTAACCGGGCAGGCCGGTGATCATAATGGCAAAATCGCGATAAAGATAAAAGATAAAAAAATTGTGCAGGAATAGTTTTCATCCAAAGAAGCCATTAAACCCAATATTGATAATAATTTTTAAGAATTAATGCTTTTAACTATGCTTTCTAATGAAAGATTGTTATATTTAAAACCAACCCAACTATAACCCAAGATTAATCCACCATGCAGGATAAAAGCCACTATCATATTTGGCTGACTGCCATTTTTCTTTTTGTGTTCCCAGGTTATGCCGATGCGCAAATTGATTCGGTGAAAATAGGACGTGACACGATCATTATACATGACACCGTATGTCTTGAAAAAAAAAGTCAAAAAAATTACTATAGGGAGGATGCCTTTATTCTTTATGCCGGTGTCAACTTCAATGATTTGAAAGTTTCATCCCCTGTTTATGAATCTGTTTCCGGAACGGGCTTCCACCTGGGTTTTGCTTATAAGCGGGAAGGTTTCTTTTATTGGGGGGTAGGGGCAAGATTGAATAAGGCAGATTATGATCTCTACCTACACAACAGTACTGATACAATACGCGATGCATTTTCCGTCATTGACCTTGACGTCCCTATAACAGCAGGTATAAACTTTTTGCCTTTCGCAAAAAGAGTGGCGAACTTTCATGCATTCGTGAGTGCCGTTCCCAATTTTGAAGTAAATGTGGGTGAAAATTCACTTGGGATTACTAAAGATTCAACTAACACATTTAGGTTCTCGGGACAGGCGGGTCTTGGCCTGGACGTCTTCTTTTTTGTCCTGGAGGGAGGATACAACTTTGGATTTACTGACCTGATCAAGGGTGCTGCAAGCAAGCCAAACCAGGTTTTTGTTAGTCTTGGATTTCGATTTTAGCGAAGTTAACCTTATCCTTCTTCAAACGTCATTTCCCTGTATGAAAGACAGTCTCCAATGACGAGAATCATATATACCATATATAACATCCTTCTGCAATCATTTCCACCCTTTTGCTGACCGGGATAATAAACAATAACTTTAACCTGCGCAATGCAATGGCTTGCGTTATCGGATTGTTTAACCACAAGTAAAAAGCCAGTAAAATCTATGAACCGCATCATTCTCTTTCTCATTTTAGTTCAATCCATAGGGCTTTCAACCTATAGCCAGCCACCCGTAGAAAAGATCAACCCTGTAAAAGCTATGCTGATCTTTCCCCCACAGCCAAAGCATGCGCACGGCAGCAGCGTGGTAAGCCTGCCAAACGGCGATCTATTATGTGCCTGGTTCATGGGTAGCGGGGAACGTACAGCCGATGACGTAAAAGTAATGGGTGCCCGGTTGCAGACGGGCGCCAAAGAATGGAGTGAACCCTTTTTAATGGCCGACACTTATAATTTGCCAGACTGCAATCCTGTGTTGTTCATCAATCAAAAAGGGAGCTTGTTCCTTGTCTGGATCGCCGTTGCCGCCAACAGATGGGAGTCCTCCATCCTCAGGTTTAAAACTTCTATTGACTATTTAAAAGCCGGCGCTCCAAACTGGAACTGGCAGGACAATATTCTCCTGAAACCCGGTGATGCATTTGCCAAGGAAGCAGCTGCCAAATTCGATCAACTCCCGCCGCATAAAACGGGCTGGTCGGCTTATGCCCCTGCTTATGATGACCAGTTGGTAGAGGCCTCGCGCGATATCAAAAAGCGCAGTACCGGGTGGATGACCAGGATCAAGCCCTTGCTCCTGGACAGCGGCAAGATCCTGCTACCACTTTATTCCGATGGTTATAATTTTTCCCTAGTCGCCATTTCGGAGGATTTTGGAAGTACCTGGCGACCTGGTCTTCCCATCGTGGGCAGGGGGAATGTTCAACCGGCGTTGGTACTCAAGAAAAACGGGCACATAGCGGCGTATATGCGTGACAACGGCGATGCACCTCCCAGGGTGCAGGTAAGTGAATCAGGCGACCTGGGAGAAAGCTGGACGCCCGCATTAAAGACAACTATCCCCAATACCGCCAGCGTGGAAATACTGGTTTTGCAGGATGGCAGATGGGCGTTCCTGGGCAATGATATTGAGGATGGCAGGTATCGTTTAAGCCTGTATATTTCGGTTGATGAAGGCGCGAGCTGGAAATCAAAATACCTGGTCGAAAACGAGTTGCCGGGCAAAGGAAGTTTTTCTTATCCCTCCCTTATACAGTCAAAAGACGGGCTTGTGCATTTAACCTATTCGTATCAATTGGATAAAGGAGGCGAAACCATTAAATACTTGTCCCTGGATCCCCGGTCTTTAAAATAGGCGCGCGATATTTCACCTAAGCAGGGCTGCAATCGCGGCATCCCGGAAAGGCCGCGGAACCTACCCGCATGACAGATGTCTAAAATATTGTTAAGGTTTTATGCAATATTTATTGCAATTTTGCATTTCTTTAGCCTATTTGGCCCGGCTCGAGGGGCTTAAACGATTGTGCCTATCTTATTTACCGAAACATGACTGAGCATATACAGAACGCGGATGCGGCTTACTGGAGGAGGCTTAAGAGCGATGACCCGGAAGCCCTGGGTTATTTGTATGACAAATATGTTGATAAACTTTTCATGTCTGCCATGCGCACCAGCAATGGCGACAGGGAACTTGCCAAAGACTCGGTCCAGGAGGTTTTTATCGTGATCTGGAATTACAGGCATTCCATTGCTGATGCTCAATACCCTGAAAAATACCTTTCTAAGGTTTTGCGAAGCATTGTAATAAAAAAGCTAAAAAAAGAAAAAGCGCTCACACTTTCTCCGCTCGAGGAGTCCTTTGTCTCTCCTGACCAGGATATAGAAAGTCTGCTGATTTCCCGGGATAGCAAGAACGAAAAAACGAATAGCCTGCAACAAGCCCTGGGGAAGCTCAGCCGGCGTCAAAAGCAAGTGCTTGAGCTACATTATGACAGGGGCATGAGTTATGAGCAAATAGCTGAAATGCTTAGTATCAATTACCAATCGGTAAATAATCTTGCCTTTCGTTCGATTCTTCGCCTGCGCAGCCTCATGACAAGCCTGCTGCTTTGTTTTTGCCTTGTAAAATAAAGAGAACGAGGCAATCAATAAGTAGTGCTATGCTGCAATAGCCCCCATTTTTATCCTTCCTCAAAGACCCGCGTTTCGATCAGAATTGATCGAAAGACAAAAAAAAAGCCTCAATAATGAGTATCCGGCTTTAACAGCTTACTCTAGGATTGAGTGACTAACCCATACTCATATTATAATGCATGTTCAGCAGATGAACTTGCAGACGATGAAAACTTCAGGCAATGGGTATTATACCCAAAGACCGGGCAGGAAGAATTCTGGAGAAAATACCTGGAGGAAAATCCGCACAGGACGGAGATTGTGGGGCAAGCCAGGAGAAAACTGCTTTTTCCCGGGATGCAAAACGATCCGGAACCCTTGAGCAGCGAAGAGAAAATGATGATCAGGAATAAGATCTTTGAGCAGATCGGCAGAACCTTTGAACCTCCGCGCTTAATGCCTCGCGTCATGCGAGTGCTGGCTGTGGCTGCAGTTCTTGCAGGCATCACCCTGGTACCGTTGCGGTTTTATAAAAGCGCACCTGAAGCACAGCAACTGGTAGTAAACCGGACAGGAGACGGGGAAACAAAAGAAATTGTTTTGGGCGACAGTTCCGTAGTGACCCTCAATGCGAATTCATCGATCAGCTATAAAGCAAGCATTGGTAATGATGCGGACAGGCAGATAGACCTAACCGGGAATGCCTTTTTTCAAATCAGGAAAAAAGCCGACGCCCGGCCATTCACGGTACATGCCAATAAATTGTCCATCGCCGTGCTTGGTACCGAATTTAATGTAAATGCGCGCAGCAAGGCTACGGAAGTGGTACTTACATCCGGGAAGGTCAGGCTAAGCTTAAACCAGCCCGGGTCATCGACCCTTAATATGAATCCGGGAGAAAAAGTGGTGATCGACACTTTAAATGAAAAGATGGTGAAATCTGCCACGAACACCTCAATGTATTCGGCATGGACGGAGGGTAAGTGGAATTTTACTTCTACGCCGCTTGTAGAGGTGACCGAATTGATCTATGATTATTATGGTATAGATACCCGGTTTGATAGTGAAAAACTGAAGCGCCTAAAGCTAAATGCGGTGATCCCGGTCACAGACCTGGCCACCTTTACCGAAATTCTTGCCAAATCACTTGACCTGAAAATAACAACTCAAAACAACCAGTTACACATCCATTTTAACCAAACCAAACACTAGCAGGTATGAAAAAGAACCCCGCTTTAAAAAAATTATTGCCGGCCCTCATAGCAGCTTTAATGATGCTGGCGGACAATGATGCGATCGGACAGAGCACCGCGTTTGTTGCTACCGAGGAGCAGGCCGGCCCTTCGGAGGCAAACCAGAAAGGCACGGAAAAAACCATCTCCCTGGAGACGTTCATGCAAAAATTCCAGCGTGCCTACAACGTTTACTTCAGCTACCAGGCGGCCGCATTTAAAGAGATAAAGGTTGCAGACACCGATCTCGAAAAAAACCGGCCTAAAGATCCTGGCACACTCCTTAAAAAAGTATTGGCCCCGGCGGGATTAACCTATGAGATGATCAGCAATGTTTATATCATAAAACCATTGCCACCGGCGCCTTCCGGTTCATTGAAAAAGAGCGTGGTTACAGCGGTACCCATCTCCGGGACAGTGAAGGATAAACATGGCCCACTGGCAAATGTAACGGTTGCGGAGAAGGCAGCCAACAATGCCACGAGCACCGACAATGCAGGCCGCTTTAGCATAAATGTGGCCTCCCCCAATGCCACTTTGGTGTTTAGCATGGTGGGGTATAAAACAGAGGAGGTAAAGTTATCGGGGAACGCCCAGGTAGATGTGGTTCTTGATTCTATGGTCGAAGACCTTTCAGCCGTTGTAGTGACGGCTTTAGGCGTTTCTAAGGCAAAGAAAACACTGGCTTATTCAGTGGCAGAGGTAAAAGCTGAAGATCTCGTAAAAGCGAGCAATATCAATGTGCTGAAATCACTCGACGGAAAAGTAAGCGGTGTAAACCTTACCAGCCTGAGCAGCGACCCCACTTCTTCTGTACTGGTTAATATACGTGGTACTACTGCTTTACCAACCGCCAGCAATGCCAACGTTTCCTTAAGAGGCCAGCCTCTGTACGTCATTGATGGTGTACCGGTCGGAACACATACATTTACCGCAAAGGATGGTGTTGATTTTGGAAACATCCTGTCACAGCTGAATCCTGAAGATATTGATAACGTATCTATATTAAAAGGAGGAAGCGCAGGCGCGCTTTATGGTGCCGAGGGCGGAAATGGAGTTGTAATGATCACCACAAAATCAGGTCGCGGCGGCAAAAAAGGGCTCGGCGTTACCTTTAACAGTTCCGCTGTTTGGGACAAGCCCTACCAGTTCATAGAAGAACAAATGGATTTTGGCCAGGGCGAAAGAGCCTTTGAATGGCAATATGATAATACCGATACCTGGGGCCCCAGGCTTGATGGCACATACAGCGACAAATACTGGGATGTAAACCAACAGAAATGGCTCACGCGCAGCATGATCTCCTACAATGAAGACAGGATGAAAGCCTACCTTCAGACGGGCAACACGCTTAGCAACAATATCAGCGTTTATGGTAATTACAGCCGCGGATCATTTCGATTATCCTTAGCTGATATGAACAACCACGGTGTTATGCCCAACACCCTTTCCAGCACAGTGGGATCCGAAGCTTGGAATTCACGTGACTTGAAGTCGCGGCCGCACTGACCCTATAGTGAGTCGTATTAATTTAAATCATACCAACATGGTCAAATAAAACGAAAGGCTCAGTCGAAAGACTGGGCCTTTCGTTTTAATCTGATCGGCACGTAAGAGGTTCCAACTTTCACCATAATGAAATAAGATCACTACCGGGCGTATTTTTTGAGTTATCGAGATTTTCAGGAGCTAAGGAAGCTAAAATGGAGAAAAAAATCACTGGATATACCACCGTTGATATATCCCAATGGCATCGTAAAGAACATTTTGAGGCATTTCAGTCAGTTGCTCAATGTACCTATAACCAGACCGTTCAGCTGGATATTACGGCCTTTTTAAAGACCGTAAAGAAAAATAAGCACAAGTTTTATCCGGCCTTTATTCACATTCTTGCCCGCCTGATGAATGCTCATCCGGAATTTCGTATGGCAATGAAAGACGGTGAGCTGGTGATATGGGATAGTGTTCACCCTTGTTACACCGTTTTCCATGAGCAAACTGAAACGTTTTCATCGCTCTGGAGTGAATACCACGACGATTTCCGGCAGTTTCTACACATATATTCGCAAGATGTGGCGTGTTACGGTGAAAACCTGGCCTATTTCCCTAAAGGGTTTATTGAGAATATGTTTTTCGTCTCAGCCAATCCCTGGGTGAGTTTCACCAGTTTTGATTTAAACGTGGCCAATATGGACAACTTCTTCGCCCCCGTTTTCACCATGGGCAAATATTATACGCAAGGCGACAAGGTGCTGATGCCGCTGGCGATTCAGGTTCATCATGCCGTTTGTGATGGCTTCCATGTCGGCAGAATGCTTAATGAATTACAACAGTACTGCGATGAGTGGCAGGGCGGGGCGTAACCTAGGTGACAGAAGTTAAAAGCCTCCGGTCGGAGGCTTTTGACTTTCTGCTAGATCGGCCGCATCGAATATAACTTCGTATAATGTATGCTATACGAAGTTATTAGCGATGAGCTCGGACTTCCATTGTTCATTCCACGGACAAAAACAGAGGGGAAAG